>Ga0209680_1000050_pt1 | contig 33870 bp, 38 predicted proteins | sample WorMetLIZISLAND1_FD_187413 | JGI IMG/M metagenome (GOLD analysis project Ga0209680, IMG submission 187413) | Marine gutless worms symbiont microbial communities from Max Planck institute for Marine Microbiology, Germany - Olavius loisae LIZARD... ... | reverse complement strand
CGTCGCCGCCACAAAGTGCTCCATCAAACGATCACGCTTCCAACCACTGAGCCGGCTTCTTCTCGCATACATCCTGCAATCCTAGCCCAAGCATCTCGCTTAGCTAGGACAGCCCCTTCAATTTTTGGGTAGTTTCAATACGTTCAGAACTTCCAATTTCCGTATCCATCCAAGCACGTAAAAGAGCATACACATGCTCTGATGCCACCAGTTGCGCTCGCAAATGCCAATGGCCTACATCTCTCTCTGAAGCCTTTGTAAAACCGTCGTCTTCTTGCCTGACCCAAGATTCAAGCAGACCTACATAAGCCTCTTTGCGCTCATCATACTGTCTCTTCTTAGCTGCAAAACGCGTAGATATATACCACTGAACTACTGCGGTTATAAGAGAGCCCATGCCAAATGCAGCGAACAACTGAACGACATCCATAAAATGTAGCCTCCGAATTAAACCCCTGCCAGCTTCAAAAGGAATGTAATTATCGCGGCAGATACAGAGCCTATCAGGGCACTCATAGCCGCGATTATGATATTATCTCGACGGCTAATCTTGAATCTCAAATGCTCTATCTGCCGCTCATAGTCACGTTCGGCTTCTGGCGCACCAAATCCACTTCCAGAACCAACACACCGTATGAGTTCATCCAGCTCTTTTTCCAACTTTCCCATTATCTCTTTAACCTCAAAGCCCGGATGCTTGGCGTGTGGCGCGCCAAAAGAATATATCCCCCCACGCACCCAACAAGTTACGCAACCGTAAAGGATCAGCGCGGCAATTCCTTCTCTTTCTCATTGAACACCTACAAAGGGCCGATAGCGCTCAAAATCTATCTCAATGGTATCCGAGTCTTCTCAAAACCTTATACACAAATCTGTGGATAACCCTGCGCGCACCGACTCATAACCCTGTGCAAAACCCGTTTTTGCGTTCGTACTATCGGGCGCACGGGATTCGTACTTTCAGGCGCAGACGTTCGTACCATCAGGCGCAACATCCCCGATAACGCCTTGATTTCGCGCCGCGAACTTGGCCCTTAAAACTGAATCAAACTTATAAAAACTTTCTGATGTTGGAGGCGGCGTTTCGGTCCAGCGCGACGTTTCCGACGATGGCGCGTTTTGAAAAAAATTCGTCATGGCAGGAATTGTCCGGGCTGATCTGGCGATATTGCAGGATGTCTGAAGTTGCTTTAAGTTATTGTTTTTGTTGATTTTTTTAGTTTGACAGAGCGCATTTTCTCGCCTTTCCTTCTGGCCACAACCGCCCAAGGAAGGGGAGAGCGAACATGCTCACGTCTCGTATTTTTTGTCTGCAAGGGGGGCTTCGCCCCTCACCCGCCATGCGGGTTCACGCCAACCGCTTCACCGGTGTCGCCATCGTCGCCGGGCTGACTTTGATCGCCGCCCTGGCGATGGCCTCCTCGGCCCACGCCGGAACCGGCGGCACCGAATTTTCCGCCGTCAACAACCGCATCACCGACATGGTCGAGGGCGGCGGCGGCAAGTTGGCCGCCGGGCTCGGGCTAGTCGCGGCGCTGGCGGCGTCTGTGATCCGCTTCAACATTTGGGCGGTGATCGGCGCGTTCGGCGTCGGCGCCATCGCCGGATACGGGCTGCCCATCGTCACCTCGTCCATCTCCGCCTTGATCTGAACGGAGCGGCGAAGATGGAAGCCTACATGATCCCCAAACGCCTGGACGAGCCGGAACGCTGGATGTTCTGGACGGTCGATGAGGCCCTGGTCATGCTCGCCCCCCTGATCGGTGGCATGCTGAGCGGCTATCTGCTGATCGGCGCGGGCGTCGGGATCGGCGGTTTTTTGCTTCTTCGCCGGATGAAGGGCAACGGCCAAGCCAACTTAGGGCTCTACGCGCTCTACTGGTTCTTCCCCAACGTGTTCCGCTTCAAGGCGACGCCGCCGTCCTGCGTGCGGAGGTATGTCTGATGGACTTGGCCGGACACAACGCGCACCTGCACAGCATGACCGTCTGGCGCAACCTGTTGCTCGCCGGACTGGGCTTGAGCCTTTCGGTCAACGTGCTGTTGGGGCTGGCCGTGCTGACCAAGCGCGAAACCGTGGTTATGGTGCCGAACCCCGCCGGGCGGGTCTATGCCACCGGCGAGCGCGTCAACGCCGCCTATTTGGAAGACATGGCCCGCGACGTGGCGCTGACGTTCCTCAACGTCCACCCCGGCACCACGGACTATGTACGGGACGCCATCTTGAAGATCGCGCACCCCGCCTTTTACGGCCAGTTCAAGCGCGCCTTCGATACATGGCTTGCCGACATCAAAGCCCGCAAACTCGCCACCGCCTTCTACCCCACCACCGTCACCGCCGACACGGGCGCGCTCACGGTGCGGATCACCGGTGTGCTCAAGAGCTTCATCGGGGAATCCCAGGTCGACAGCGAGGCCGTGATCTACCGGATCGGCTTCGTGAACGCCGCCGGGCGCCTCACCTTAAGCCAGTTCGAGGAGGAAAAACCGCATGAGTAACCAAGCCCGCCTCACCCTTCTGTCGGCGACCGTCGCCGCGACCTTCACCGGGCTCGTCGCCATGACCACCCCCGCGCACGCCCTGCAACTCAGACAAGGCGTGGACGGAGCGCAAGTCACGGCCACCGTTTCAGCGGGCGAGATCAGCCGCATCGCGCTGACCCAGGACCGCATCCGCATGGTCAACGGCGATCCGGACATCGACATCACCCACGACGAGGTCTCCGGCGACATCTACATCAAGCCCACCGTGGCGCCGCTCAGCAAACCGCTCAATCTGTTCGTCGCGACGGAAAAGGGCTTCACTTACCAGCTCCTTCTGGTGCCCGAGAACGTGCCGTCCGAACAGATACTGATCCGCAACGCCGACGCGCTCGAGGGCGGCGCGGAAGCCCAGGCGTGGGAAGCGCAAACGCCGATTCATGCCTCGGTCATCGAAGTCATGAAGGCCGCCGCTGGGATCGTCCCGCCGCCCGCGGGTTACGTGAGGAAGCCCATCCAAGGAAACGCCGAACGCCAGGGCGCTTTGTCGATCCGCAAGACCTTCGAGGTCATCGGCGCGGCGTTGCAGGGCGTGGCGGTGCAGGTCCGCAATACCGGAGCGGACACGGTAACCTTCACCGAGCGCGATCTGTTCGCCCTCGGCCAGGCCGCCGTGTGGCTTCCGGCCCGCATCCTCGGCGCGGACGAGACGGTCACCGCCTACGTGGTCCGTCGCCGCTTAGGAAACGCACAATGAAAACGCGCGCCAACGAACTCTTGCAACGCGCCACCACCCGGCAAAAGGCTGCGTTGGGCGTCAGCGCCGCCATCGTCGGCGCGGGGGTCTTGTGGTTCCTCTCGGACGGCGCGACGCCCTCTACGCCGATCCAAAACGCGGACACGGCGACCACCCGGATCGTCGCCGATCTGACGCGCGGCGCGCGGGCGGAACGGTCCTGGCTGGATATCTCCGAAGAGCGCATGGCCGCCATGGAAGGTCGCCTCAAACGCCTCGAAGCGGAACGGCAAAAACTGGAACGGGACAATGCGGACCTTGCCAAGCAAAACACCGACATGGCGGACAACGCCACCCGCGCCATCGATGCCCAGGCGCAAGAAATCGAACGGCTGCAAGGAGAGATCGAAGCGCTCCGGGAAAAACCGGGAGAGCCCCAGGACCATAAAACGTCGGCCACGCCACAAGGACAAGCCCAGGCCGGGCTCCCCGCCGCCGTCACCCGCAATCCCTTCGAACAGGTTCGAAACGATTTGGCCCCGCAAATCCGCCGCCGCACGGATTTGAACGCGCCCACGGCGACCGGCGCTACGAACAACGGGGCTGCGTCATCGAGCACCTTGATCCATTTCAACCTGGGCGCCCGCGAAGGCGGCTCCAAACCGCTCGACCGCTACGTGCCCGCCGGAGCCTACGCGCCGGCGGAAGTGATCGGCGGCGTCGATGCGGCCGTCGGCGTCAACGCCCAGGCCGATCCCCGTCCGGTGCTGTTTCGCATCACCGGACCGGCGGTGACGGCGGCGCTTGACGGAACCAAGCAAACCGCAGACCTCACCGGCTGCACGGTCACCGGCGCGGCCTTCGGCGATCTGTCCTCGGAAAAGGTCTATGCGCGCCTGCAAACCATGACCTGCTCGCGCCGTACCGGCGAAGTGTTCGAGACCGCCGTTCAAGGCTACATGGCCGGCGTCGGCAAGGCCGGCGTGCGCGGCCAGGTGGTCAGCCGCGAAGGCGCGCTGGTCGCCCAGTCCTTCCTTGCCGGGGCCATCGGCGGCATCGGCGGCGCGACCGCCCAATCCCTGCAACCGGACACGCTCACGACAACCACCGGCGTCACCACCCGGGCCCAGCCGCTTCAAGACATCATCAAGGGCGGCCTCGGCCAGGACCTCGACGCCGCCGGATCCAAAGTCTCCGACTACCTGGTCAAACGCGCCGAACAGTACCAGCCGGTCATCGTCATGCAGGCCGGAACCAAGGTCGAACTGGTGTTCATCGCGGGCGTCACCCTGACCCCCGACGCGACCATCGCACCCAGGTCCGCACAAACGAAAGGAACGAACGGATGAGAACGTCTGCTCAGTGTTTTGCGGGCTCTGCCCGCGCCCGCCAAAGGTCTAGGACCTTTGGAAGCCGGATGTTTTATTCCCTCGTGGTGCTATCGGCGATGGGAGTACCGGCATTCGCCGATGATATAAGCGACGTGCGCGCCGCGCTGAAGACGACCCTGCCGAACACGGAGATTTCGTCCGTTCGGGAAAGCGTCCTGCCGGGCCTCTACGAACTGGTCACCGGCAACAATCTGCTCTACGTGGAGAAGAGCGGACGCTACGCCCTGATCGGCACGCTTTACGACCTTAAGAACCACGAAGACCTGACCGCCCAGCGCCGCGACGAACTCCATCTTGCAGGGCAAGCGGACAAGCCCGCCGAAGCGCCGTTGACATCCATTCCCTGGGGCCAACTGCCCGAGGATGCGGCCATCGTCGAGAACGCTGGCGCGCCTTACAAACTCGCCGTCTTCGCCGACGTGAACTGCCCCTACTGCCGCCGTCTCGCCGAGACCCTCAAAGGTCTGCCCGAGGTCGAGACGCACACCTACCTGATGAGCTTGTGGGAGCGCTCCACCGCGCCGACCAAGGCGGTGCTCTGCGCGGCGGATAAGGCTGCGGCGCTGCATCAAGCCTTCGACGACACCTTGGACACGCCGCCTACCGCCCCCTGCGATACGGATGCGCTGGAGCGCATCAATGCTTTCGCCGCCGAACACGGGATCGCCGGAACGCCGTTCCTGGTGCGCGCCGACGGCGTCACCGCCGCCGGTCTGAAGAACCCCGACGCCGTACTCGCCTGGCTGAAGGAGGCCGCTCAATGACGCGCCTTTCTCCCATACTGCTCATCCTCTCGCTTGCTCCCGTCCTGGCCGGTTGCGCGGCCGGCAATCCCAACGTCAGCGGCCAATGGGACTGCCCGGCCCAACAGGGCCTCGCGTGCGCCACCATCGGTGAGGCCGACTCCCGCGCGGATGCCGCCGTTCACGCAACACCCCTAACCCCCTTGCCCGTTTCTTTACCCGCTCCCTCCCCCGGGACGACCGTTCCCGGCGGGGACGCTTCTTCCCTCCCCGAAGCGCTCCCCGCCGGGGCGGTCGGTGGCGTGCCGGAAACGCGGGTGCCACAAACGCGGGTGCGGGAAACCGAAGTCCTGGCCAAGGTCTGGTTCTATCCCTTCGTCGACGGCGGCGGATACTACCACGAGGGCGGCTTCGTCCATGTGGTCATGCGCCCGGCGGATTGGCGGGTCGCGCCCGAACACCTATTCCCCGCCGACCCGGAACACACAACCGGGAACGACAAGAGCGGAACGCAAACGCCATGACCCTGCTCGACGCCCTCAACCGCAAGATCAGCATGCTTTTTACCGACGAGAGGTTCCTGGAACCCCACGGCCCGCCGCCGGTGGACGAGCCTATCGTCGGCCTGCTCCCCTATCGGGCTTTCGACGAACAAAGCGGCCTGTTCGTCAACCGCGCCTCCTGTGGCTTCATACTGGAGGTCGCGCCGCTCACCGGGGCGACCGAACAGACCATCAGCCTGTTGACGGCGACGTTCTCGGACAACATGCCCGACCGCTCGTCGTTGCAGATCATGTGCTGGGCCTCGCCCCATGTCGGCGGCATTCTGGACGGCTGGCGCGACGCGCGCGACGGCGCGCCCGAGGTCTACCGCATGCTGGCCGAGAAACGCACCGGCTATTTCGAAGGAGGCGGCTGGACCTCGCCGCTGCCGGGCACGGCGCAACTTCCGCATCTTCGTCTGCGGCTCCATGCCGGGACCGTTGGAGAAGAGCCGCGGCACCCTGTCCGCCGCGAGACGCAATCTGCTCACCGCCATGAGCGGGCTGGGCACACCCGCCAAGGCCCTTGGTCCCGAAGAGTTTCTCGCCATCGTCGATGAGTGGCTGTTCCCTTTGAAGGAGGATCGCCGCGCCCCGGTCGAGTGGCGCGGCCTCGATCCCTTGCACCAGCAATTCTCCCAAGGCGAAAACGCCATCTCCGTGCACCCTTGGCGGCTGGTGTTTGCCGGCACCCACGACGTGCGTTGCCTGTCGGTGCAGGACTGGCCCGAGGTGTGGGCGCAATGGCAGGGCGGCAACCTGATCGGCTCGCCCTACTCGGACTTCCAGCGTGTCCCTTGTCCGTTTCTGGCAAGCCTGTCGTTCACGGTCGGCACCGACACCTCCGACAGCACACGCGCCAACCTCAAGGCGGCGCGGTCCACCCAACAGGCCGACACCGACCTCGCCCGGTTTCTGCCCATGATCCGCGAACAGGCGCGCGAATGGCAGTACATCTCGCAGAAGGTCCGCGAGGGCCACAAGCTGGCGCGCTGTTTCTATCAGATCGTCACCTACGCTCCCTTGCGCACCGGCGACGAGGCCGAACAGGCCGTGCGCAGCCTTTACAAGGCTAACGGCTGGCGGCTCACCCGGGACCGTTACGTGCAACTCCAGTCATTCCTGAACGCCATGCCGTTCTTCCCCGCCGAGGGCATGACCGCCGAACTGGCGCGGCTGGGCCGCACCAAGACTTTGGTCACCTGGACCTGCGCCAACCTGGCTCCCCTGCAAGGCGAATGGAAGGGCATGAACTCGCCCTGCATGCTGCTGATCGGCAGGCGCGGCCAGCCGTTTTACTGGGATCCCTTCGCCAACCAGGAAGGCAACTACAACGTCGCGGTGATCGGCAAGTCCGGGTCGGGCAAGTCGGTGTTCATGCAGGAACTGGTGGCGTCGGTCGCGGGCGCAGGTGGCCAGGTCATCGTCATCGACGACGGGTATTCCTTCATGAACTCGTGCCTGTTGCAGGGTGGGGACTTCGTGGAGTTCTCCGGCGAGCGGGAGATTTGCCTCAATCCGTTTTCCATCGTCGACGCCCAGGCCTTCGAATCTGATCCCGAATACCGCGAGGGCGCGCTTTCGATGATCTGCGGCCTGGTCCAACAGATGTGCCGCACCAAATCCGAGACCGACGACTATGAGAATTCGCACATCGAACGCGCCGTCGCCGAAGTGTGGCGCGCCAAGGGCACGGCGGGCGAGATCAACGACGTCGGCCTCGCCCTGGAAGCGGGCAAGGACAAGCGGGTCCGCGATCTCGCGCAAATGCTGCGCCCGTGTATGCACGGCGGCATTTACGAGCGCTATTGGAACGGCCAATGCACGCTCAAGATCGGCAGCCACCTGACCGTCTTCGAGCTGTCCGGCATCAAGACCCGCAAAGACCTGCAAGGCCTCGTCATGATGATGATGATGTTCCTGGCTTCCGACGCCATGTACCACGGCGACCGGCAACGCCGCGGCGCGGTGGTCATCGACGAAGCCTGGGATCTGTTGCACGGCCCCGCGTCGAAGATCTTCATCGAAGGCCTGGCGCGGCGCGCGCGCAAGTACAACGGCGCGCTGATCACCGGCACCCAGACGGTCAACGACTACTATAAGAACGACGCCGCCCTGGCGTCCTATGAGAACACCGACTGGATCTGTTTCCTGGCGCAGAAGGCCGACAGCATCAACTTCCTCAAGAACTCGGGCCGCATCGCCGTCGACGAGGCCATGGAGCGGGACATGAAGTCCCTGAAGCGCTCCGGCGCGCAGTATTCCGAGGTGATGATCCTCGGCCCCGGCGGCTACGCCATCGGCCGCCTCATGCTCGATCCCTTCTCGGTCAAGCTCTACTCGTCCAAGGCCGAGGGCATGACCTTGGCCGAGGCCGTCGAACACTCAGCCGGAGGAACCTGACATGCCCTTGTTGTCCCAGCCACCGTCCCATCCCACGTCGTCTCCCACCCTGCGCACCCTGATCCGGGGCTTCCTGATCGCCCTTCTGCTGGTCGGCGCCAACATCGCCGCCACGTATCTGTGGCGGATGTACGATCCGGCACCCCGGCTGGTCACCGTCGATCTGAACGGCATCGTGCAGACCTTCATCGCGGGGACCGCCGAGAGCGATCTTTCCGACGACGACAAGCGCGCCCGCACCGAAACCTTCGCCCGCGAGTTGGACCGCGCCCTGCAAGGCCTCGCCGCCCGCCAACACATGATCATCCTGCCCGCCCCCGCCGTCATCGCCGGCGCGCAGGACATCACCGAGGCGGTCCGGAAGGGACTAACGCCATGATGCCGGTTTCTCATCGCATCGCCCTGACCGGCATGCTGGTTCTCGTCCTGGCCGCCTTTGGCGTTCACTGGCTGCGCGGGCATGTCCGTCTGGCCTGGAACGAAACCGAAAGCCTGCCGCAGTCCGTGTTCCTGGTCCTACTCGGCACTCAACCGGACAAGGACGATTACGTCCTGTTCGATCCGCCCCAAGCGGTAAAGAGCCGCTATCCCTTCGTCAAGCGGGTCGCGGGTCTGCCCGGCGACGCCATCCGCGTGGAAGGCCGCGCCGTCTGGGTCGACGGACGCCCCGTCGGCGTCGCCAAGACCATATCGCGCCGTGACGAGCCCCTGCACCCCATCGCACCCGGCGTCATTCCGCCGGGGTTCATCTTCGTTCACGCCAACCATCGAGACAGTTATGACAGCCGTTATCAAAGCCTCGGCCTTGTGCCTGACGCTCGCGTCATTGGCCGCGCCATTCCCCTGTTCTGAAGCTATGGCCAAGGATTTGGGCGTGCGCGGGCAAACCTGGGCGATCATCGAGACCGACCTTCTGGCGCACCTCAAGGCCAAGGCCGCCGCCTTCGCCGGGAACGGCGGCTTGGCCGCCTGGCAGAAGGACGCCGAGCGCCGGGTGCGATCGTATGTGGAGACGCCTGCGCCGGTCGCGGGCATCGCCCCGGCGCGGGAGGACCGCAGCCGCCTGTTCGATCCGAGCATCCGCGTCACCGAAGACATTCGCGACCACGAAGGCAGCCTCATCGCTAAGGCGGGCACGCTCGTCAATCCGCTGGACTACGTGACGCTCTCGAAGGATCTGCTGTTCGTCGACGGACGGGACGAAGCCCAAGTGACCTGGGCCTTGGCGTTCGAACGCCCCGCCAAGATCGTGCTGGTCGCCGGGCCGGCCCTGGCCCTGATGCGCGAACACAACCGCCCGCTTTACTTCGATCAAAAGGGCCTGCTCGCCCGGCGCTTCGAGATCGCGGCGGTTCCGGCATCCGTCACCCAGGACGGACGGCGCTTGCGCATCCGGGAGTTCCCCCTGAGTGGAAAGGACGCGCGATGACGGTCTTAAACCAAGTCGTCCAAGTCGAGGCCCAGCGCCGCCGCCAGCGCCTTCATGGTGGCGACGGAACCTTCGCGGTTGCCGCCCTCGATTTGGGACAGATAAGCCGCGCTGATCCCGGCCTTGGCGGCCAGGTCCTTCACGCTCAGTTCACGGTATTCGCGCCAGACGCGCACGGGGTTCTCGCCGTCGATGATACGGTTGGCGAACGCGGCGGGAATCAACTCATCCTCTCCCGCCGCCAAACGGCGCTTGGCCTCATCGAAGACGCGCACGTCGGCCAAGTCTTCAGCGGCTTCGCACAACTGTTCGTATTCGGCGCGCGGCAGGATCACCATCTGCTCGCCGCCCGGCGTGGCAAAAAACTGTGGGTGGGCCATCACGCATTCCTCCTAATCATAGATACTTCCTCGGGCGCCAACCTGATAGACCTCAAGGACATGACCTTCGAGGTCGAAGATGACGCGCCAGTTACCAACCCGCAATCGATAGCCCTCGCGTCCCTTGAGTTTCTTGACGTGCTGGGCGTGCGCCGCCGGGTCGGCCGCATAATCGGCAATTTTGGCCTGAATACGCCGCCTCTCGTTGACGGGTATCTTCCGAAGATCGTTCAGAGCATTCTTGCTATATGCTATGTCATACATTCAATCAAAATAGCTTATGGCTATTTACAAGGCAAGCCTTTGCGTGGGGGGCTTGGCCGATGAAACGCCTCCCCCTCCTTCTCCTTACCGGCCTGCTCTTCATCTCAGCTCCGCATCCGGGTAAAGCCGGGATCTGCACCGGCAACTTCGTCAATCCCATTACCGACATCTGCTGGGACTGCATCTTCCCCATTTCCATCGGGCCGATCACCGTCTTCGACGAACGCCCCGACCCGCCCAATCCGAGCACCCTTCTCTGCGCCTGCCCGACGACCGTTCCGCCCTTCGTGCGCATCGGCATCACCATCGGCTTTTGGGAACCGGCGCGGCTGGTGGACGTGACCAAACGGCCTTATTGCTTCGTCAATCTGGGCGGGCTGGAACTGGACGCCGGGATCGGCGCCGGACAGACCAAGACCTCAAGCGGCGGCGGCGGAACCCACAACGCCAACTGGCACCTGCATTGGTACGTCTATCCGGTCTACGCCCTGTTGGAGCTGTTCACGGACTCGCTTTGCATGACCGAGAGCAGTTTCGACATCGCCTATATCACCGAGCTTGATCCCCTGTGGCTCGACGACGAACTGACGTTCCTGCTCAACCCCGAAGCGGTGCTGTTCGCTAACCCCATCGCCCAAGCCGCCTGCGCTGCGGACTGCGTCGCCGCCTCGGCGCACCTGCCGTTGGATGCCCTCTTTTGGTGCGGCGGCTGCCAAGGGTCCATGTATCCGCTCGGCGGCAACGTCTCGGGCCATGTGGGATCGATCCAGTCGGCACTGATGGCGACCGAGCGCATGGCCTACAAGCTGGGCCGCGAGTTCGTGCTGCTGGGCGCGTCGGGAACGGAAGCGCTGTGCCGCAAGGTGCCGCGCCCGGTGCTCAAGAAAACCGAATGGCGCACCCAACAGACCAACCCCGTCGCCGCCACCTCGGGCCCGTTCGCCTGCAATCCCTTGGGCCGCTCGTCCGTCCCTTACGAAGCGGGCAAGGAAATCCCGCTCACCGGCGAGGACTTCGGTTTCTTGATCTGGAGGAAACGCAATTGCTGCGCTGGATGACCCTGCTTCTCTCGTTGATGCTTGCCGCTCCCGCCGCCTGGGCTGAGGAAAACACGGACGCCTGGATGCAGCGGATGCTCAATGAGGCGACGACCGGAGCCGCACCCGCATTGCCGACCAAATCCGCGAAGCCCGCCCTTCTGACTTTCGTCTCCTTCTCCATGCCGGACGACAGCCTCAAGGCGATCCTGGATCAGACCGCCCGGGCGGGCGGCGTCACGGTGCTGCGCGGTCTCGTCGACAATAGCTTCAAGGAAACGGCGCTTCGTGTCGGGAAACTTACCCGCGAGCACGGCCCCGGCTTCTCCGTCGATCCCCGCCTGTTCGCGGAGCACGGCGTCACCACCGTCCCGGCCTTCATCGTTCTGAACAACAATGGTGGAGCGGAGAGCGCCGACAAGATCGCAGGCAACATGAGCCTCGCCGCCGCCCTGGAGGCCATCGCGCGCGAAGGCAACAACAAGAGCATTGCCCAGGGGCTGCTCGACCGGCTGAGGGGCGCGCCATGAAAACATCCCTATTCCTCGCCGCCCTTCTGTTCGCCTTCACCGCCATCACTGACGCGAACGCCGATCCCCTGCCCGATCCGTCCGTCGTGCCCGGCTATCAGGGCGCGGACCCGCCGGAGACCGGCTACGCCCACGGGCAGATGTACGGCGATGCGGAAACCCGCGCGCTCACCGGAACCGGCCCCGACGGCAAGGCCGCGCGCACCGTCACCGACGGCTTCATCGGCCGCCCCGACGTGCCCATCGACGAGCGCGAGACCTGGGCCGGGAACGCCAAGACGCCGGAAAAGACCCCCGGCGACTTCGTGTCGATCATGGAAGGGACTTATAGCGACTGCACCGGCGGGAACGTTACACCGGGTACGGCCACGCAAGCCTACACCTATACCTGTACGTCTCCGGCGAGCAAAAGCAAGTACGCCTGCCGCGAAGTACTGGAACCGGTCTGCACCAACGTAAGTTCGGCCTGCATGACGCTGGTCGCCACCCATACCGGCATCATGCCGTTCAGTTTCGACGGCTCGCGCTACATGTACATCGGCAACCGTGGGCGAGATTCCATCCCCGACAACGGCAACCCCACGCGCGAGCACAACTACGTCGCCGAACTGCAATTCGACGTCAGCCTCAAAGACGTCAACCGCTTCATCCTGGAACGCCTGGAATACGAGGATTTCGTCGAAATCACCTTCAACGGCGTGCCCGTGTTCACCGACCTCGACCGGCGGCAATACTCCAAGCCCCAGACCTGCGGCGGCTGTCACATCATCAACCGCCCGGTGTCGCGGGACCTCAACTTCGACCTGCGCCCGTATCTCAAGGAAGGCCTCAACGTCTTCCGCGCGCGCCTCAACGCCGTGGCCCACGGCAACCTGTGGCTCAAGCTCGACACCGACAGCCGCTGCTGCAAGGCCTGGGACGACCGGTGGAAGGAGACCTGCCGATGAGGAGGTTTATCCATGTGATTCGCGGGCTTTGCCCGCACCCACCAAAGGCCTTGGGCCTTTGGAAAACAATCTATTTACATTTCAGGGGATCCAAGGGACTGAGTCCCTTGGCGGGTTTGGGCGGAGCCCAAGTTCTGCTCTTGCTTCTTACTCCTGTGGCCCATGGAGCGCCCGCCGGGTGCGTTCCCGTCTCCACGCTCTGCACCGTGGGCGAAGCCGAACAGACCGTACAGGGTTTCACCATCAGCCGCGAATGCTGGGAAAAACGCATCGTCTATTCGTGCCCCGACGCCAAGCCGGGCGGGGCCTGCGCCCCCCTGTCAGGCGATCCGGACTGTACGCAAACCGGCGTGGAATGCTCAGGGACAGATTCCGACGGCGTTTGCCTGCAAGAGACCGCCACGTTCCGCTGTATGGCGGCCCAAAGCGGCAGTGGGATTTCCCTCGAAGACATCGCCGATGGCACGCCGGAACGCGGAGACGCCACCCCGCTTCGCTGCGGCAGCGCGCTCTATTGCCCGGACGGACTTTGCGACGGATTGGGATCGTCGGAACCGAACCAGGACTTCGGCAAGGCCGCATCCTGGATCGGCTTGCTCACCCAGATGGGTAAGGAGAAGGATCCGGACGCCGTCACTTTGTTTCGCGGTGAGGGACAAACCTGCTCGCGCTGGCCGCTGGGAAGCAAGAACTGCTGTTCGGAAGACGGCTGGCTGTTCGGCTGTTCGTCGTCGGAGAAAATTCTCGGCGAACGCCGCGCCGCCAAGCTGGCCCACCATGTGGGCAACTATTGCGCTAGTAAGGTGCCGATCCTGGGCTGCGTCACCAAAAAACAAAGCTACTGCACCTTCCGCTCTTTGTTCGCCCGCGTGCTCCAGGAACAGGCGCGCGCGCAATTGGGCATGGGGTGGGGCAGCGCCGAAGCGCCCGACTGCCGCCCCTTGTCCATCGAGGACATTCAAAGGGTGGATTTTTCCAAGATCGACCTTTCGGAGATTTACGGCGACATGCTGAACGCCGCCCATCCCCCCAGCGGGGCAAGCATGAACGAGAAGGTCAAACAACGGATCGACAGTTACTGCGGGGGAAATCAATGAAACGGGCATTGACCGCCGTGCTCCTGCTGACCGCATCGCCCGCCAGTGCCGCCGAGGACTGCCGGACGCTGGGCTGGCATTTCTATTGCGATCCGGCGAAGGCTGACGAAACACAGCCAAAAACACCACCTTCGCCCAATACCGTGCCGGAGTCCGCGCCCGACCCTCGCGACACCATCAAGGCGATCCGCGACCGGCTCGATCACCTCAAGGCCACGGCGATCCTCGATCCCACCGAAGCCAACGTCGCCGCCTACATCCGCTTCCAACGCGAACAGCTCGACCGCGCCTCGGTGTTTTCCGATCAATGGCGGCGCACCGTGTGGCAAAATCCCGACCTGGATTACGACCTGATCCGCCCTACCGGCGCGCTCGCCAAGCGCGCCTGGTCGGACGCCCGCAAACAGAACTCGGCCGAAGTTCTCGCCGCGTTGCCGGAACGCTACGGCGTCTTCTACTTCTTCAAAGGCGACTGCCCGCCATGCCGGGCCATGGAAACGGCGCTCAAGCCCTTCACCGAGACCCACGGCCTGCACACCATGGCGGTGTCCCTGGACGGCAGCCCGTCGCCCGCTTTCCCAGACGCCGTCACGGACACCGGCCAGGCCGCACGCCTCGGCGTCACCGGCGAACACCTTCCCGCCTTGGCGCTCTTCGACACCATCCGCAACACCGTGATCCCCATCGGCTTCGGCGCGCTGGCCGCCGACGAGCTGGAACGGCGCATCTACGTCTTGACCCAAGTGGAGGTCGGCCATGACTACTGATCCCAACACCCCGCCCGCAAAAACACCGACGCCAGACGAATTGGACCGCGACCCCACGGTGTCCTTCTGGCTCAAACGCAACTGGCGCATGGCCTGTGAACGCGACCCCTTCGACGCCACCCGCGATGCCGCCGTGCTGCACGAGTTCTGCCGGGTCAGGTTGGAGCGGATTTTGGCGAAGGGGATGGGTGATGAATAGGTTTTTGCGGGCTCTGCCCGCGCCCGCCAAGGGGCAAAGCCCCTTGTATCCCATCAGTTTGGCGCTGTGCCTTTTGGCATCGCCTGCGCAAGCCAGCGAGCAGTTCGGTTTGATCTTCGTCTATCAGATCGACTGCGCGGCGAGCCGCGCGTTTTCAACCTCACTCAAGACCGTGACCGACCATTACCGCATGACGGTGTTGCCAGTGTCCCTGGACGAGCACCGCTTCACCGAGTGGCCCGGAACCGTCCGCGATCGAGGCCAAGCGCAAGCGCTCGGCATCGATCGCGTGCCCTTCCTCGCGCTTTTCGACCAAACCACCGGCGCATTAGCGCCCATCACATCACGCTATCTGCCGCCCGCACGCCTGGAGCAGCGCATAGCCGCTACCTTGGAGACTTTGCCATGACCAACTCATGGGATCAAAGGGGCCGAGCCCCTTTGCGGGCGCGGGCAGAGCCCGCAATATCGCTGAAGCTTGCAGCGCCCTTTCTTTTCGCATCGCTGATCCTCGCCGCCCCCGCGCGCGCCGACGTGGCCGGGGCGATGACGGAGTTTTGGAACGGCATCGGCGTGTCCAACGCCACCGGCCCGTCGGCCTACATGGGCCAATCGGCGGGCTATTACACGGGCGGCAATTTGTTCATGCGCACGCCGTCGCGCAACACCGCGATCGCCACCGTCAACCTGCCGTCCTACCGGGCCGGGTGCGGCGGCATCGATCTGTTCGCGGGCGGGTTTTCCTTCATCAATTCCGACGAACTGGTGGCCTTGATGAAATCCATCGGCAACAACGCCGTGGCCTATTCCTTCAAGCTGGCCTTGGAGACCATCTCGCCCATGATCGCCGAACAGATCGGCACGTTGCAGGATTGGATCCAGCGCATCAACCAGTTCAACATGAACTCGTGCGAGGCGGCCAAGGGCATCGTCGGCGGACTGTGGCCAAGGAGCGAGACCGCCAGCCGGGTGATCTGCGAGGACTTGGGCAACTCTTCGGGCATCTTCACCGACCGCGCGGCAGCGCGTCACGGCTGCGGTTCGCAAGGGCGGCGGCAAAGCACGCTCGGCAATGCGTCGGGGGCCATGCGCGATCAATTGCCGCTCGACATCAACATCGCCTGGGAGGCGGCGAAGAAGAACCCCTTGTTCGCCAGCGACCGCGATCTTTCGGAACTGATCATGACCTTGGCCGGAACCGTGGTGGTGCGCGCGCCGGCCAACGACGACGATGCGCCCAAGTTTCAATACTACGGACAAAAGGCCGGAACCGACCAACTGCTCGCCGTTTTGCTGGGCGGCGGAACCGCCACCATCAACCGCTGCGTCGATGCGGACAAGTGCCTCAGCGTCAATGCGTCGGCAAACCTCACCGTGCCCGCCGCGGGGGCCTTCACCGAACGGGTGCGGAGCGTTCTGGAATCCATCCAAGGCAAGATCGACACGGACGGCGCCCTCACCGTGGACGAACAGGCTTTGCTCAACGCCACCACCATCCCCGTCTACAAGATCGTCAACGTCATGAGCGCCTATCAGGGCGGGCTGTCGTCTTTATCCCTGCCCCAGTACGCGGACCTGATCGCGCTCGACATCCTGTATCGCTTCGCGGGCGATCTCCTGGACGAGGCGGAAAAGGGCGGCGCGGGCCTGGCGCTCGCCGACGATCAAATCCTCAAGGATTGGCGCGACGGTCTGCAAACGGCCAAGCGCGCGCTGCGCGAAAAGATGGCCGGGGTGTCGGACAACTTCACCAAGGCCGTCAACATCGTGGACTCGGTGCGCGTCCTGGAACAGCACCTGATCGGCAACATGTCGGCGCACATGCGCGGCAACATCGGCTGGATCAACGGGAGCGAGTGAGCGGCGATGTACGAGGTCTTCACCCAGGGCGGCGGCTCCTATCTGGTCGATATCTTCAACGCCGTGGCGGCGCTCTCATCCGGCAGCGCGTTCGCCAACCTGATCCGCGTGGCCGCAGCGTTTTCGCTGTTGTGGCTGATGTTCCAGACCGCGTTCGGCGGATCGTGGATGACCAACGTCAAATGGTACGCGGCGTTTCTTGCCATCTACCTCGCCCTGTTCACGCCCCGGGTGGACGTCCATGTGACAGACCGGTTGAACCCGGCGCTGCCCGCCGCCGCCATAGCGAACGTGCCTTACGGTCTAGCCGCCTTCGCCTCCATGACCAGCGACATCGGCGACGGCCTGACGCGGCTGAGCGAAGCCACTTTCAGCCTGCCCACCGATCTGCGCTACCAGGAAACCGGCATGCTGTTCGGCGCGCGGTTGATGAAGGAGGCCACCAAATGGCAGATCACCGACAGCCGCTATGCAGGGAACATGACGCGCTTCGTCCAGCAATGCGTCTTCTACGGCATCCTGTTGGGCCAGATCGACCTCGATACCTTGAAGACCTCCGACGATCTGTGGGCCACCATCGAGGCCACGGCGGGCTCGCCGCTCAGGCATTTTGAGTACCGGAGCGTGCTTGGAGCGGGCGGCGGAGAACAGCGCGACATCGTGTCCTGCGAAACCGGCATCGGTTTGCTCACCGCCGCCTGGCCGCAAGAGTTGGACCGGGCCGGGTCGATCTTCGGCGCACGGCTGTTTCCCGGCGTACCCGCCGCCACCGCGCGGGCGGAGTTGTTGTCGCGCCTGCCCATCGCGCACGAATACCTGATCGGCGCGTCGCGCGACGCGGGGGCGATCATGCAGCAACAGATGTTGATCAACGCCTTCGATGCGGCGGCCAAAGGCTGGGCGCAGGAGCTGGGCAACTCGGCGGCGCTGGAAGGCTATATGCGGGCGCGCGCCGATTTGCAAACCGAGGCGGTCTACACCACCACAGGCCTGCAAGCGGAGAAGTGGGTGCCGATCCTCAAGATCGTGTTCGAGGCGCTTTACTACGGCGCGTTTCCCATCGCGCTCATCATGATGCTCACGCCCATCGGTTTGACGGTGCTGCGGGGTTATTTCTCGGGCTTCGTGTGGCTGCAAAGCTGGGGGCCGCTTTACGCCATCTTGCACCGGATCATGATGGGGGAAGTGGCCGAGAAGGCGACATCGATCGTCGGGGCGACGCCGAACGGCGTGGACGGCATCGCCATGGTCACGCAACTGGGTGTACGCGCCATCGTCCAGGACACCTCGGCCATGGCGGGATATCTCTCCATGTCGGTGCCGTTCTTAGGTTTAGGGCTGATGTTCGGGGCCAACCGCTTCGCCCACCTCGCCACCTCCATGCTGGCGCCGACCCAACGCGCGGCGGGCACGGCGGCGGAGGAAGGGACGTCCGGCAACATCAACCTCGCCAACACCAGCCTGGACAACCACAGCTTCCACACCCTGCGCGGCAACAGCCAGCAAACCAACGCGCTCATCGATGCCGGTATGGTCAGTCGACGCATGGACGACGGGGCGATGAACACCCGAGCGCCTGGGTTTACAGGTGGCGGCTCCGAGAGCGTGTTCAAGGACCGGGCGTTCTCCGATCCCGGCTTCAACGTGGCCTGGGGCTCGCGCCTCGCCCAAGGCTTGCAGGAGCGCATGTCCGACGCCCGCTCCCACGCCGTCAGCGAAGCGGAACGCGCTTCCGAAAGCCTGGGAACGTCTCTGGGCCAGTCCATGGCGTTTTCCAATGCGCTGCAAAATTCGTCCGGATTCTCGCAAGGTCAGGGCCTGGAGCAACGCTCCACGGTCGCGCAAGCCGCCTCCAAAATCCAGCAAGCCGCCGAGCGCCTGAGCGAGACCACCGGATGGAGCCAACAGCAATCCTTGAACGTGCTCGGCCGCGCCGCCGTCGATCTGGGAACGCCGCTCAAGGGCATCATCGGTTCCGGCGTCAACCTCACCGACAGCGGTGAATGGCGGGCCGAAGGGGTGTCGCGGGAAAACTGGGACAAGGCCCAATCCGTCGCCGAGGAATACGGTGTGCGGGAAAGTTTCGACAAACTCCACGCCGCGTCGCAAAACCTCAGTTTCAGCGAGGGACAATCGCGGCTGAACGATCTGCGCGAGGCCATAACCGCCAGCCGCACCGAGGCCCAGTCTTCCGAGCGCAGCGCCAGCGAAAGCCTGAGCGATATGCAAACCTACGAGCAGGCGCTCACCGCGTACCGCGAAGACAGCGGCAGCTTCAACGCCAATCTCAACCAGACCGCCCTGGAAATCGGGGCGGAACGCCACGGCGGCAACATCGCCGAGGCCTACCGCGCCGCCAAGGCCGATCCGCGTCTGGCGCAAGAGTGGGGGAACGAGGCCATCGATCGCTACCTCGACCGTCTGCCCGTCTCCGACGCCACGCCCGAACATCTGCAACACGGCACGTTCGAACGGGGTCAGGCCTCGGCGCAAGGCAGGTTCGATGCCGATGCGGAAACCGTGCGTGGCCAAGCGCCTTCGGACGGCATCGACGCCAAACGGCGCGAGGTGCAGTCCGGCGCGGAACGCCTCGGCGGGCAGATGGGCAACGGCGCGGCGGCGCTGGGCGGTCAGGTGGACAAGGCCCGCCGCACTACGGGCGAAAAAGCGGAAGATCGAGCGACCCAGTCTCTTCCGGAAGGTGCGCTCAAGGCAGGTATCGAAAGTCCGGGAGAGGCCATAGACGAAGTGAAGAAGTGGGTCGGAGGAGATGACGACAAACCACAAACCACTGGAGACGGTCATCGCAGTGGGCGGAGACGGCGCTAATGGTTTTGGTCTTTCCCGTTATCCTTCGTCGTAGCCGTCAAAATTGCCTCTTCGCCCTTCTCAAGCAAAGGATCGACAAGTCTGTTCCCAAGCCAGAGTCCGCCAATGAAGGTGGCAATCATCAGTCCGAATACGAATGGACCGATCACAGGGCCGAGGACGAAAAATTCGGCGACGAGCAACAGGACAAGTCCCACGATCATCCTGTTCATTTTCTTGCGCGTTCTGACAACCAGTCCGTTCGTGCCCATGGCGGTACTCCTTTCTCTCCAGGTCGACTTTCGCCCCTCCCCTCTTCGTCCTCTCACTCTCAGCCCGTCACGAGTGGACGTCCGTCATGAGGAACAGTTCTTTCATCCGCGGCGGCCAGACGACCCTGCATGAATACCGCATGACCATGCAGGTGGGCAAAACGCTCGTCTGGATCGTCTCCGGGGTCGCGGTCTTGGTCATGGGCGTGAAGCTGGCGATCAATCTGTCCTTGCATGAAGTCTACCAGTGGTACGTCTGGCATTGGGCGCAATTTTTGTATTTGGCGTCGTTCAAGTACACCCAGGAGATCACCATCTACGACTACGCCTGGCAGCCCTACGTCACCTACACCGGAGCCATCGTCGAACACCCCGGCATGACGGCCACCAAGGACAAGGTGGAAGCCCTGATGTTTTCGGGCGCGGGGCTGGGCCTGGTCATCGGCGTCATCGTGGCGTTGGTTCTGGCCGCGCTGTTTTTGTGGCGCGGACACCATCTCAAAAAAGCCAAACACCTGCGCGGTTCCCAATTGTTGGACGCGCCCGAGCTCATCCGCCAAATCAAGGCCGCCAACGCGTCCCGGCCGAAGGATAAGCCCTATTCCATCGCCGGCATCCCCTACCCCGTGGGCGCGCCCGCCACCCACACTTTGATCTGCGGCACCACGGGTGCGGGCAAGACCACCGTCATCGCCGAACTGATCGAACAAATCCGCAAGAACGGCGACCGGGCCATCGTCTATGACAAGACCGGCGGCTTCGTGCGCGCCTTCTTCGATCCCGCCCGCGACGTGCTGTGCAATCCCTTCGACGCCCGCACGCCGCGCTGGAGCGTGTTTTCCGAAGGGCGCAAGGCGTCCGACTTCGAGATGATGGCCAAGGCGCTGATCCCCGAACAAAAGGGCATGGTCGATCCCTTCTGGGTGCTGGCCGCGCGCATCCTGTTTTCCAAGATCGCCGAGGGCCTGCGCCGCGAAGGCCGCCCGTCCAACGCGCGCCTGGTCTCGCAACTCTTGAAGATCGACCTCACCGACATGGCGGCGCTGCTCAAGAACACCGCCGCCCAGGCCATCATCGACGAAAAAAGCCCCAAGACGGCGTTGTCGGTCCGCGCGGTGATGACCGCCTACCTCGCCTGCCTGGAGCACCTGCCCGACGAACAGGACGCCCAATCCTTCAGCATCCGCGAATGGATTGAGGATGACGGGCGCGACGGCTTCATGTTTCTCACGTCCCGCGGCGACATGCACGAAAGCGTCAAGGGTCTGATCACCTGTTGGCTGGAGATCGCCGTCAACACACTGCTGTCCCTGGAGCAAAGCCGGGAGCGCAAGATCTGGATTATCCTCGACGAGGTGCCGTCTCTCTATAATATCCCGAGCCTGCACCCCGGCATGGCCGAAAGCCGCCAATTCGGCGGCTGCTTCGTGCTCGGCCTGCAAGTCTGGTCGGCCATGCGCGACATCTACGGGACCAACGGCGCGGAGACGCTGTCGGGTCTGGCGCGCACCCGGGTGGTGCTCTCCACCCCGGACAAGGCCACGGCTGATTGGTGTTCCCAAGCGCTCGGCAACGCCGAGGCCACCGAATTGCACGAAACCCTGTCCTACGGCGCTCACGAGATGCGAGACGGCGTGTCCCTAGCGGCGCGCAACGAACTGCGCCCCATCGTGCTGCCCACCGAGATCATGGGGCTTCCCGATCTCACCGGATACCTGCGCCTGCCCCAGGGGTTCCCGGTAACTCGCTTCACCGTGAAAGCGAAAGCGCGCCAGGAGACCTCCCGCGCCTTCGTCGAGCGGCCCGAGACGCCGCCATCTCCGTCATCGCCCCTACAGGAACCGGAGCAACGCCTGCAAACGGAACTGCACCGCGCGGCCACAGAAAGCGCGGCAAAGACCCGAAAGGCGAAGTCCAAACCGGAACCGAAGCCGGAGCCCAACCCGGAACCGAAAAAAGCGGCATCGGCGCCGCCCACCCCGCCTGACGACGCCACCACCGATGATGACGGGGAGCTGATCTTCTGATGCTCTCGCTTTACGCCATCACCATGCCGCAGGGCATGTCCACCTACTACGATTCCGACGGCTATTACGCCAAGGGCGATCCCGACGCCCAGTCGGCCAGCCAGTGGCATGGCAAGGGTGCTGAGGCGGCGGGCCTAGAAGGCTTCGTCACGCCCGAAGCCTTCCAGCATATCCTCGACGGCAACGTGCCGAGCGATGGCAACACCCCGGACGGCCGCCGCTTGGGTCGCATGGTCGACGGCGAATGGAAACACCGCGCCGGGGTTGACCTGACCTTCTCCGCGCCCAAGAGCGTCTCGGTCATGGCGCTGGTCGCCGGGGACGAGCGCCTGATCGAAGCGCACGAACGTGCAATGCGCGCGGTGCTCGATCACGTCGAGGGCTGCGTTCTCGAAACCCGCGTCTGGGACCCCGCCACGCGCACCCAGGTGCGTACCCGCGATCTCGACATGATCGCCGCCCTGTTCCGTCACGAGGTCAATCGCAACCAGGATCCGCACCTGCACACCCACGCGGTCATCGCCAACATGACCCGCCCATCTCCGGACGCGGGGGGAGACGGCAAGTGGCGCTCCATCGAAGGGGCGAGCCTGTTCCATCACAAGATGGAACTCGGAGCCATGTACCGCGCCGAATTGGCCATGAACGTCCGCGAACTGGGCTACGAGGTCGAGCGCACCCACATGGACGGGCGCTTCGATCTCAAGGGCGTGCCGAAATCCGTCCTCGATTCCTTTTCCACCCGGTCGCGCGACATCCGCGCGGCGCTCGAAGGCTATGATCACCAAAACGCCAAGACCGCTGCCGTCGCCACCTTGATGACCCGCGACCACAAGACCGCTGTGGATCGCGCCGTGCTGCATGAGCAATGGCGCGAACGGGGTGAAAAACTCGGCCTCGACAAACGCATTCCCACCCTGGAGCCGGCGAGCGCCGACAAGGGAGAAAAACTGCGCCTCGCCCAGGAAGCCGTCGATTATGCGATCCGCCATCTCTCGGAACGCGCCAGCACCTTCAGCCTCTCGGACCTGCGCACCACCGCCAACGGCTACGGCGTCGGTCAGTTCCGCCCCCGCACCCTGGACGCCGCGATCACCGCCGATGCGCGCCTGATCCCATCCCGTCATCCCGGCCATGCGGGCCTGGAATTCGTCACCACGACGGACGCCATCGCAACCGAACGGGAGACCATCGCCGCCATGCAAGCGGCCAAGAATGCCGTGCGGCCCTTCATGAGTTTCCCCGACATCAACCGCGGCCTGGACGGGACCATCCTGAACGACGGCCAGAAGAACGCGGTGCGCGCGCTTCTCTCCGGTACGGATCGCATCGTCGGCATTCAGGGTTACGCGGGCGTGGGCAAGACGACGCTCCTGAACGCCGCGCGCGAACTGGCCGAAAACAAAGGCTACGAGGTGATAGGCCTCGCCCCTTCGGCCAGCGCCGCCAAGACGTTGGCGCAGGAAGCGGGCATCGTCTCGCAGACCTTGCAGAAATTCCTCGAACGCTTCGACGGCTACGCCCACGGGCGCGGCACCGAGGAAGGGCTGGCGCGCATCCGGGAGGAATACCGCAACAAGCTGATCGTGGTGGACGAAAGCTCGCTCGCCGGCACCCGGCAGATGCGCGACCTGTTCCGCATCGTGGGCGCGCTCCGCCCCGCACGGCTGGTGCTGGTGGGCGACGCCAAGCAGCTCGACGCGGTGGACGCGGGCAAGCCCTTCGCCCAGCTTCAGGTGCACGGCATGAAGACCGTCAAGGTGGACGAGATCGTCCGCCAGAAGAACCCGGACCTTAAAACCGCCGTCCATGCCGCCATCGCGGGCGACGTGCGCAAGGCCTTCGCCAAAATCGGCGGCAACATCGTCGAGGCCGAAAAGCCGGAAAAATCAGAACCGGGCGCCTGGGACCGGGCCCTGGCCAAGGCCGCCTTCGAGGCCTGGAACGCTTTGCCCGAAAACAAGCGCGACGCCACCGGCATCGCCGCGCCCACTCACGCCATCCGCCAGGAGATCAACGCCCTGGTGCGCGACCAGTTGGAGCGCGAAGGCCGCCTCATAGGTCCCGAGATCGCCGTCGATGCCCTCAAATCCGCAGGCTACACCGCCGCCGAGAAGGGCCGCGCCAAGAACTACTTCCCGGGCGACCGGGTGATCTTCAACCGCGATATGGGTGAAGTGAAACAAGGCGAAGTCCTCGACGTCGCCGGGCGCAATGAAGCCACCAATACCGTCGCGCTCACCTTTGAGAACGGCGCGCCGGTTCTGTTGTCCCTCAACCAACAGCGCGCGGCCCAAGCCGTCGATGTGCTGCGCTCCGGTCCTTTGTCCCTACAACAAGGCGACCGCGTCCGCTTCACCCGTAACGACGAAGGCCTCGGCTTGGTCAACTCCGCCATGGCCGACGTGGAAAACATCGACAAACAGGGCCGGGTGACCTTGGTCAAGGAAGACGGCGACCGCCTGACCTTGGAGCGCGACGCCCCGGCGCTACGCTTTATCGACCATGCCTGGGCGTCCACCGTGCACGCCTTCCAGGGCCGCACGGTGGACGGGATCATCGGCGTGATGCAGTCATCCCACCCCCACCTCACCCACCAGAAGGCGTTCTACGTGGAGATATCGCGCGCGCGCCATGACGCTATCCTGGTCACCGACGACCGCCAGCGCCTCGGCGAGACCCTGTCCGAGAAGACCGGCGAACGCATCGCCGCCCTGGAGGCCGCGCCGGACCAGGCTGCGGAATTGGCTAAGGAATCACCCGCTCCTGAAACCACCCCCGAACCGATTCATGAACACGGCAAGGGTATAGATGCGGAGTTGAGCCGATGAGCGGCGCGTCGAAGGTCATAAGCCTCCGCGCCACGGCGGAAGACATCACCTTGTTTGGGCAGGCCGCCGAGGCCCAAGGCCTCACCGCCAGCGCCTGGATGCGCGCCGCCTTGCGCGAAGCGGCTCTCGCCGAAGTCTACGGCACGGGAAGCGCGTTCCCCGCCACGCCCGGCGAAACCGCCCTGCTGCGCGCCGTCCTGGTGGTCCTGCAAATGGTCGGACGCGACATCGCCGAGGACGACAAGCGGCGCTTCGCCGACAAGGCCGCGCGTCAGATCGAAAAAATCAAAGCCGGAGAGTAGCCCATGCCTATCCCCAACATAGTCGCCGCCTAGGCGACGCCTAGTCCCTAGGCGTCCGATAGGTAGCCGGCAAGTCGTGGGAAGTTAGCCCCGCACTTGTCCCTATCCGGTCCCTTCATCGTCCATAGCTTAAATCTAGGAGGTCCATATGCCCGTCATCGCATTCGCCAATTCCAAGGGCGGCGTCGGCAAGTCCACCACAGCGCTCGCCCTGGCCCAGGTCTTTGTTCACGGCGGCGCGCCCGTCACCCTGATCGACGCCGATCCCAACCAACCGCTCGCCCGGTGGGCGGCACTTGACCCGGATCGTATCCCCGCCACCCTCTCGGTCTTGCCGGACATCACCGAGGAAACCATCGTGGACGCCATCGACCGGGCCGCCGCCCGCGATCCGTTCGTTCTGGTGGACCTGGAAGGGTCGGCCAACGTCGCGGTGTCGTATGCCATCGGACGCGCCGACCTGGTGATCGTGCCCATGCGCGGCAGTCAACTGGATGCGGATCAGGCCGCTCGCGTCATCAAGCTGGTCGAGCGCGAAGCCAAGGCCTACCGCCGCGCCATTCCCTACGTGGTGGTCTACACCTGCACCTCGCCCGCGCTGCGCAGCCGGGACTTTCGGCACATCGACCGGATTTTGGCGGAAAACGGCATCCCCGTGCTGGTCGTCGAGATGGTGGAACGGGCGGCGTTCCGCGCCATCATCCAACTGGGCGGCTCGATCTACGACCTGAAAGATTCCGAGGTTCACAACCCCAGCGCCGCCATCGAAAACGCCGAGGCCCTGGCCAAGGCCGTGGTCGCCTTCATCCATGAGCACACGCCAACCGAGGATGGGGTGCTGTCATGAGCGAGGAACGCAAGCGGGGCGGGCTCGACATCGCCGACGACGCGGAGGCGCAAGGCGGCGGCACGCCGGACTTCAGCGCCTTCAAACCGCGTGCCCAGGCGCATCCGGAGTCCGTCGAACCCGCCCGGCAATCGGCGGATATCAGCGGGTTCACCACCCGCCACGCCGCAGTACAGCCGCCAACGCCTCAACCCGCCCCGCAGCCCGTAACGCCCCAGCCTAGGATCGACGGACGGCGCTTACGCGCCACCAACCGCACCACGCAACTCAACATCGCCGTCCACCCGGATACCAAGGACCGCTTCTGGACTCTGGCCCATGCGGCTGGCGCCCAGACCGGCGAGGATTTCCTGAAGCGGCTGCTGGATGGGTTCATGAGAACGGGAAAGGAATGATCCATGCTCGACACCACGCCTGATGCCTTGCCAAATAATACAAAATTTTGTATAGTTCCGTCATGACTGGCCTCAAACCTGTTCTGTTCCGGGGCAGCGCCCTTGACGATCTGCGCACCTTCCCGGTTTCAGCGCGGCGCGAGGCCGGCCACCAGATCGATCTGGTGCAGCGTGGTCGCGATCCCGACGACTGGAAACCGATGAAAGGGATCGGACGGGGCGTGCGGGAAATCCGCATCCGCGATACGAACGGCGCGTTCCGGGTCATCTACGTGGCGAAGTTCGCGGACGCCGTCTACATCCTGCATTGCTTCCAGAAGAAGACGCAGAAGACCAGTAAAGCGGATATCGACTTGGCGGCAAAGCGATACCGGGAACTCGAACAAGGGAACCTTGGAAAATGAGCGACGAGAAATTCGAAAGCATCTGGGACGCCATCGAGGACACCCCCGCCGCGGCGAAGAACATGAAGCTGCGCTCTGGGTTGATGATGGCGATCAAGGACCAGGTCGAACGCCAGGGATGGACCCAGGCCGAGGCGGCCCATCACCTCGGCGTGACGCAGCCCCGCGTCTCTGACCTTATGCGCGGCAAGATCGACCTGTTCGGCCTCGACACGCTGGTCAACATGGCCGTGGCGGCGGGGTTGAATGTGGAAATGCACATCGCCGACGCTGCCTGATATGAGTGCCGGCTTGCATCTCCTACGTAGGCGTTTGTCATACGCCTACGCCAACAGCCTAAACCACAAGACATTTTCCCGTTGACGTTCGTATGACGACGCACGCTCCCCTGTAAACGCCCTGACCCCGCATAATTCTGCGGTTTCCGCCACCGCTACACCGGTAGCGACAGGTGTGGGAGAAATGCCGTCGTATGACGTCCATCCATAGCGGGGAGGCGAAGCCTACGGAGCTATCGGCTATTCACAGGGGTTCAATCGTGTTCGGTCCCCTATCGGGGGACTGGCAGGGGGAAGATGTACGGGAGCTTTTTGCGCCAGCGATCGTCACCCGCATGGGCGGAGACGCGAAACGCGGCTCCGTTCCGAGCGGAGAAGCCGCGAGGAATAGAGCGTGGTCCGCTCGCAGAGCGGAGGCGCCCAAACTGGGAAACACGACAATTGACCCAGGATCGAAAAACGATGCGCCCGACCGGAAACAGTCCGACGAACGTGAGCCAGGGTAAAGGCCTCGATGGACCCCAACGGCACGAGACCCAAGAGCGGGGGCCGCCGCCAGGCGGCCCCCGCTCTCACGCGGTGTCCGAGCAAAAAGAGAGCCCCGCCGGATGGCTCCGGCGGGGCGTGCGTCTCAGTATCCCAGGGCGCTGATGAGCTCTTCGAGGTCTGGGTCGAGGTCCGGTTCTTCTTCATCGGCGTCGAAATCGTCGGCCCAGGAGCCGAACAGTTGCTCGATCGCTTCCCAGCGGTCTTCTTCGGCACGGGCGCGGATGATGTGTTGTTCTTCGGTCATGATGTCCTCCATCGGGTTCAAATCATTAAAAACGCCGAACGGTGGGGGTGCGGCGGGGCCGCGGTCAGGGACCGAAGGCCGCGCCAGCGGGGCGTGGGGGAGCCGAAATACGCAATGGAGCGCCGGCGCAATGGAGTATTTTGGGGGCACCGCGCATCCTTGACGGCGGTTTCGCCGCGCCCCAAGCTGGAAGGACCAGAGAGGATGCCCTTCAAAAAACAACGTCAAAGCCGCTCGCGGCTTTGTCCGCTTAATGACCACTCGACAGGCGAACAAGAAAAAGGCCCCGCCGGAGGGTTCCGACGGGGCCGTGAAACGATCAGCCGTACTTCTTGGCCGGGATGCCGAGGTTGCGGGCCTTGTCGACCAGGTTCTCGGTAATGCCGGTGCCGGGAAAGGCCAGGACGCCGATGGGCAGGAGGTCGAGCATCTGGTCGTTGCGCACAAACCCGGCGCGGGACTTGCCGTAGCGCTTCCAGTCGGGCTTGAACACCACCTGTGCGACGCCCCGGGCTTCGGCCCATTTGGCTGCGATCAGATCGACGCCCTTGGGTGCGCCGCCATGAACCAGCACCATGTCGGCGTGCTTGGCGCGAGCTTTGTCCAAGGCATTCCAGATCAGGGTGTGATCGGTGAAGTCCATGCCGCCGCTGACCACCACCTTGGGGCCTTCCGGAGCCATAGACTGGGTTTTGCGGCGCTCGGCTGCGGCCAGGAACTCGCGGCTATCGATGACGGCGGCGGTGAGGCCGGAGCGGCTGACCCTCGAGCCATGGCCGGGCATCCAGGGATGGCCAGTGGCGGTGGCAAAGATATCGGCTGCATGGTTGCGCAAAGCCTCGAAGGTGTCACGGGCGTCGGAGGTGGACCGGGCGCGGAGTTCCAGCTTCTCCAGTTCCACCGATTTAACCTCGGTGCCGTCTTGCTCACGGATGGCGCGGCGGATCTCGAAGCCCAGTTGGTCGAAGCCCTTGTCCAGGCGTTCCAGCTTGCGCTGGAAGACGTTGACCGCGTTCCACAGCACGTCGGTGGTCTCCCCTTCCAGACAGGTGTCGGCGAACAGGGCGCTTAAAGCGTCGAACACCGTCTCCAGGGTGGCGAAACCGTCGTCCAGTTCGGGCAAGGGGCGGGGGTCTTCTTCATCCGCCGGGGGCATGGCCCCGAATAGCTCCATGCGGTTCATGATGTCGGCGGTGGCGCTCTGGCCGGTGAGATCGTCGAAAACGTCGGGTGTTTCGGAATACATCGTTCAGCTCCTTTATCTGGCGAGCGGTCGATCCCGCTCATGGGGCTGACTCTGCGGATCGGTTCGGGGCGCAAATCACCCGATAGGGCCGCAACGCAGTGGAGGACGGCGCTGGGCGGCCTTTTTTGCCTCGCGAGGAATGGGCGTTCACGCCCAGGGGGGGAAAGCCGCCGGAGCCGTTGAGTTCGCGACCCCCGGTCCGCGACAGCCCACCTCATGAGCGGTATCGGACCGCTTGGCGTGGGAAGGCCGAACGACTTTCCGATCTGCCCCAGACGTTCGGCACACCGGCAAGACCACCCATCAATGAACCAAGAGGTGTTCGGGGGAGGTTCCGGTTTGTGAGTCACCCTCCCCCAAGCCGAGGACTGCGGACTTCGCGGCCGACGGCATCGACCGCTCAAGCGCCACCGGAAAACTGCCTGGAAGGGAAGATCGCCGATGGTGGAACCGTCCTCTATCGGCGCGAACGCCGGACCAACCACGACCTGGCCGGGATTACCACGCCATCGCCGCAAGGCTGGAACCAAAATCGGCAGGAGGTAGCGACAGCCTCGCCGCCACCTCGCACGCACCTACGCGAGGACTAGGCGCAACCTAGGCCTGCCCTAGCCGCTTCCTCGCCCAGGTCCGGATACTCGGCTTGCAGCCGGTCGCGCTCCTCGCGCAGGCCCAAGCGATGACGCAGATGATTTTGCAGCGCGCCGCGTAGCGCCGCCCGGATCGGCTTTTGGTCGGAGAGGGCTGGACAGGCAGCACGGATGGACCGGCAGAGATCGAGGATGTCCTTGCGCACGGCCGTCAATTCTCCGGCGATATCTTCAAGGCGCAAGCGGGCGGATTCACGGGCTTGCCATTCGCGGGCGTCCTCGGCGGCCCGTTCGGCCAGACGATCCGCTTCACGGGCCACGCCGATAAAGTCGCCATCCCAGACCTCGGTCAAATCGAGCACGAAGCCTTCGCTTAAGGATTCACCGTATCCAGCGATGAACCGTTCGCGCCCCTTCCGCCCGCCGGGCAGACGGAACACCGCGCCGCGAAAGGTCTCGTCCTGAAATTCGTCCGTGTACCATCCGGTGTGGCGCAGGCGGAGAACGTCGTCCGCCCAGGCCTCGAAACGCAGACCCGCGTTCTCGGCGCTGCCGAAGAACCGCCGCGACGCACGGGCGCGGTCATTGGCATCTACCGGCCAATGGCGAAACGCCAGGGGGCGAAAGCCCTGGCGATAGACTTGGGCCATACCGCCGTAGTGCGGATACCGTTTGACCAACGTCTTCAAGGCATCCAGCCGCTTACGCGGCGATGCGCCCAACAGGGCGATGAGTTTGCTATCCATGATCTCTCCCTCCGAAACGGAAAACGGCGGAGGCTGATAAGCCCCCGCCGTGTTTTGCGTGGTGTTCAAGAGACCACTCAGAACGGGATCTCGTCGTCCAGATCGGCGGGCGGGACGTCCTGTCCGCCGGAAGGCGGCATGTCGTCCTCGCTCCGGTCGTCCAGCTTTTCCAGGAACTGGATTTGACAGCCGGGGGTCACGAGGATTTCGGTGGTGTAGCGCTCGACATTGTTCTGGTCGGTCCACTTGCGGGTGCGCAGCATGCCCTGCACCGCGGTCAGGCGGCCCTTGCGGGCGTGCTTTTCGAGGACCGACACCAAGCCCTGCCGGAAGGTCACCACCCGGTGCCATTCCGTGCGCTTGATCCACTCGCCGGTGTTGCGATCCTTGTAGCTGTGGTCGGTGGCGATGGAGAGCGTGGCGACCTGCTGGTTGTTCTGCATGGTGCGGATGTCCGCGTCCGCGCCCAGGTGGCCCACGATGGTAACGCTGTTGATGCTGTACATGATCTTAACTCCTCTTAAGGGTGAAACTTCACCCTTCTCCTTCCCCCCTTTCGCTCTGTATGATTGCAGCAAGGAACGGCCTTTCTATTTCGCGCCAGTCCCCAGCCACGAACGAGAACTGCAAATGAGAAAGCCTCGGAGGTCTATTAATGGTCAGGAAAACCGCTCTGTTTCTTTTCGCGGGAATACTCTACAGCGGCACTGTTCATGCAGATGACAATCAGCCGCAGACACCCTCCGGGGCGCTTGCGACGTTGACGCTCGAAGCAAAAATGTTCCTTCTCGATCCCCTACCTGAAAATGCGCGGGGAGCAGTGTCGGGTTGGTTCTACACCCTGACCGCCCCGGATTTTTATCTGACGGACGCTACGCTTGAGGAAAACCTGACAAGCAATGCCCAGAAATTCTGCGCAGGTGGAAAATGGAAGCCATTACACAAAAAGCTCCAATCTCACCGTATCGAGTTTTCGTTCGCTTGCTACGACCAGAAGGCGGTCGTCTTCAAGAACGCGGCCATTGCACAGGGAATGCCCAGAGGCGCACTACGCTAAACAAGGCACACCTAACCGATGCTCCAGTTTCACGTCACCGCCAAACTCACCAAGGCCCTGAAGGTCAGGCCGGAAGAACCACCCGTCCCCGATGGGAGCGGCTGGCTGGAGCGCTGGTATGTGAGGGATATCCCGTTGGACCTGCCATTGGACGCGCTGTTGTTCACCAATGCGGAGACGCTTTATTCCCTGGTCCATCCCTTCGATCGCCGCGAACGCATCGACGAAATCGTTGGCGTGTTTCAGCAGCGGCTCGAATACATCACGGGACGGGACTTCACGTCCGATCCCGGCGCGTTCCGGGTTTGCAAGACGGCGTCGCGCCGTGTAACCGGGTGCATGAACGAATTAGCGCTGATGGTCGAATACGAAGTGGAACGCCACCTTCAGGGAAACGGCGTCCGGTTCGAAGTGATCGAAGATCATTTGAACAACGGGATTGTTGGCGGTTTGTTCCCGAAACAGGAATTTACGACGCGCCTCGAAAAGGACGGAAGAGCGCAATCCAAGGCGACGACAACACCGCATTTAAAGCTGGTCAAATAGGCCCAGCGTCGGTGGCGTCTCGAAAGCGTAAATCCCGCGCTCATCAGAAAAACGCCGCTACTTGGGCACCCACGAGGAACCGCCAAACGACCAAATACCCGACCATGGGAAATGCCGTTCCCCTCCCGATCAAACTCTGATGTGGTTATAGCCTATAAAGGCGCTGAAACTGCGGGTCTTGTGAAATGCTTGGGTCGGCCTCCTGCATTTGGTCGAGAATTTCCCGAAGCGTATGTCTGTTCCAGTTCTCGACGTTATTGTCGGGAATCATAAGGGCCAGCATTTTGAGCGTATCGGGAGGGCAACGTTGGTGAACCTTGCTTTCCTGAACCCGCCAGAGCACATGATTCGTTCCCGGTCGCAAAAATTCTTCCGCCCATTGCAGCGCTGCCGGGAAGGCTTCTCCTGACTTTATCAGGCATTGCACGAGTGCGATGGATGTTTTGGTCGTATTCCGGTCTTGAGCTTTTGGCCAATAATCCCGTAGCCATGGGAGGCAGATGTTTTCCCAGTTATTTTCCTGCTCCGCCTCGTTGTCGCCAAGACGGTTTTCAAAAAAACTAGCAATGTCGATAAGTCCGTCCTCAGGCAAGTCGGCCATTACGCCATGAATATCATCAGGCGTGATGATGGTGGTCGCATCGAGGCTGGCCGCTAGAAACAGATAGACAAGGTTCGAGCGTTGCTCACCTAGCTCCGGGTATCTCCCAAGCGCAGCAACGAAGTCAGCCTTGATCGCCGTAAGCAGGTTCGGTCCTGCGTGGGCTCCCCAGGCATACGCTGCCCATAAGTCTCGCGCTTCATCGGATGTTTCCCAGTGCATGGAAGGAAGTAGCGACTGAGTTGTCCAAACCGGCGCGATGGCAAAGAGGTTTGAAAGCTTTGCAACCAGCATAACCCGGCCCAAACGGCCAGCGTCCGACGCGGCTATGGACTGAAAATAACCGAAAACAGGTTCGGGCAAACCTTTGCCCGATTCAGGCTGGTACTTCCAAAGGCGGTTGAACGCCGCTTCGGCAAGCTGACCGGCGGCGCTGTTTAGCGCTTGGGTTAGCACATCGTCAGTGGCAACGTCGGGCTCATCGACAACTGAACCCCATGCTTTGTTCCAAAGTTTGCGGAAAGTGTCCTCATTTTCGGTTGGACATTCCTCGGAGAGGTCTTCGATATACGAAGAAATCGCCGAGCCAATCTCCATATACAAAACGTCCGGAGCCTTCAAAAGAAACGACGCAAGATAACCCAGTGTTCTGGGTCGAAGTTTACCCTCGCGACGGAGGATGTTCGTGCTCCACAACAAACGTCGCCAATACGCCGCGGGCCAGCTTCCGACCTCTGATAGCTTGCGGAGTGTACGGAGAGCGCGGCTGGGCCAGGTTATACAAACGCCCTCAAATTCTTCCTCGTCTATTTGGCCGTTCCGGGTATTCTCGATGAGCTCATTGATAGGAGGTGCCTTCTGCCAGTCGGGGCGCACGTGATCGCGCGGCCCGACCGACCGGGCACCGCTACTCCAAGAAAGGAATTCGTCTATATCGGGCGGCTCATTTTGCGGCAGCCGATAAGCGTCAGCGATTTGTTGTGCCTCGGCATCGAGCTTTGCGCCTGAGGATACGAGTTTGCTTAAACGGAGCCTGATATTTCTTTCCCGGCACCGTTCATCCTCCTCGTCCGCACCAGTGGACGGCGGCCCGGCTTTAATAGTCTCAACCAATTGACTGAGGTCTGCGGTTGGCAATCGTTGGCCTGCCTTCCGCAGGAAAACCATTACCTCGTGGTGAAGTTCGTTTGACCATACATGGCGTAATCGCGCGGAGTGGCAGCTCTCCCTATCCTGTGAGTGACGAAACCCATGGACCATAGGCGACCCAAGGAGAGCAGCCATGAAACAGTATGTCGGACTTGACGTGTCGGATGAAGAG
>Ga0209680_1000049_pt1 | contig 34916 bp, 26 predicted proteins | sample WorMetLIZISLAND1_FD_187413 | JGI IMG/M metagenome (GOLD analysis project Ga0209680, IMG submission 187413) | Marine gutless worms symbiont microbial communities from Max Planck institute for Marine Microbiology, Germany - Olavius loisae LIZARD... ... | reverse complement strand
TTATCTGATACAGTTAGAAATGCGGAATGGATCGTGGGATTGATGGACGCACGGAAGCCGCTGCCGAAGAAGAGAAGAGGGCCATACAAGAAAAAAGCTGCGTGAAAATTCAAACTGACGCACTACCTAGACCCCGGACAAATCGTTTCTCTGTCGTGTATGCTTGATCCTGGATGGCTGCCGAAGGATCTGTCCAGGATACACCCCCATACCATCAGGTTGAGCTGTCATTCCGCCAGAGATTGGCGGAATCCAGTCACGGGGAGGTAAAGCTTCTCGCAATTTTCATGGTTTTCGGTTCGGGCAATCCTGGCCGAATCGGCGGCATCGCCTCAACGCGTTGGATATACCCTTGGAGTACGTCGGCATAGCGATATTCCAAAGCCCCTAACGGGCCGAAAAATGCCGGGGCCGGATGCCCAAGGCTAACAACGACCCAGCATAGACTGCGCCGCCCGCTAGGATCCAGCCCAGAAGTTTCAGGACCCGTTCCCAGGTCCCCATCGCGAGCCACAGGGTCGTTTCCCCACTGCCCCACCAGACTACGAGGCCCATGACCATACTAGCACTCAGGCCGCGTGCCAGGGGTGCCTGCCAACCGCCTTCGGGCTGATAAACTCCCTCGCGCAGTAGACCACGTAACAGGAGGCCGGCATTGGCAATGGCGGAGAGCGTGGTCGCCAGCGCAAGACCCGTGTGTCCCAGGGGGAACATCAGCAGTAGGCTGAAAGCGACGTCGATGATTATCGCAATCACGGCGATCCTGACTGGGGTCTTCATATCCTGGCGTGCATAAAAACCCGGCGCCAGGACCTTGATGCTCATAAAAGCGGTTAATCCAAACGCATAGGCCATAAGCGCCCGCGCAGCCATGTTCACGTCTTCGCCGGTGAACTCGCCGGAGTGGAACAGGGCGGCCATCATGGGACCAGCTAACACTAACAGCCCCACTGCGGCGGGCACCCCCAACAGCAGCACCCAGCGCAGGGCCCAGTCCAGGGTGCGGGAGAAGGCTTCGGGTGACTGCTCGGCATGTTTCTGGGATAGCTTGGGCAGGATGACGGTCCCCAAGGCCACGCCCAGGATGCCCAGGGGGAACTCCATGAGCCGATCGCCGTAGTAGAGCCAGGTGATACTTCCGGTAACCAGGAAGGAAGCCAACAGCGTATTTAACAGGAGGCCGATCTGGGTCACTGAGACCCCGAACAGGGCTGGGACTATGAGCCTGATGACACGCCGCACTCCGGCACCCCGGAAATTGATCCTGGGCCGCGGCAACATCCTGATCCCCCACAGAAACGGAAGCTGGAAGGCAAGCTGTGCGATACCTGCAATAAAGATCCCCCAGGCAAGCGCGAAGATAGGTCGCTCCAGTTCCGGAGCCAACAGAAGGGCGCATAGGATCAGGGCAAGGTTGAGCAGGACCGGCGTAAAAGCAGGCACGCCGAACCGCTCATAGGTGTTGAGAATACCGCCGGCAAACGCCGTCAGGGAGATACACATCAGATAGGGAAAGGTCAGGCGTAGCATCTCCGTGGCCATGGCCTGTTTGCTGACCTCGCCTGAGAAACCAGGAGCGAAAATCAGGATCAGCACCGGGGCTCCGAGTATGCCGAGGAAAGTCACGCCCAAGAGTACCACCCCGAAGCTGCCAGCCACATCGTCCACGAAACCCTTGAGCTCCAGGGTGCCATGCCTAGTCTTGTACGCATTGAGCACGGGTACAAAGGCCATGGAGAAGGCCCCCTCAGCGAACAGCCGGCGCATGAAGTTAGGGATCTTGAAGGCGACGAAGAAGGCGTCGGTTCCGGCGTCGGCGCCGAATATCCGGGCCACCACCAGGTCACGGACGAACCCCATGATACGGGACAGAAAGGTATTACCACCGACCTTGGCAATAGATTCGGTAAGGGAGGTCAATGTTTCACTCCGCCAAAAAGCAAAATTATACCTGTCGTCTCTAGGTCCTGTTGACATTTAACTATAACCGACTGTTTTTACATGTTAAATAGCCGTGATACCCGAGTAATCTGCGTAGTAGACCCTACGCTAATCGTTTGATTATTGTAGGATCTGCTATGCGAATCCACGTGAAAATTAACTCGCGTGAATTCGTTAAGATTCCTTGACGGACCCGCATCATTGCAAATGAGTCAAGTTTGTGCACTTCCAAGGGGACAGTTATCAGTTGTCAGTCATTCAGGGGGCAGGTAGTATCAGCCCGTAGGGTGGGAAAGCACAGCGCACCCGGCTATCAAGTCCTGCTCCCTGACAACTGCGCAAGCCGAGGATAGGATGTTAGACTCATGGGCCTTACGGCAACAAACGAGAACATCCAAAATGGCATACGAAAAATTACAGATCCCCCCTGAAGGCAAACGGACTACCGTCGGCTCGGACTATTCCCTGCAGGTACCAGACAATCCCATCATCCCGTACATTGAGGGTGACGGTATTGGAGTCGACATCACGCCGGTCATGAAGAAGGTGGTGGATGCCGCGGTAGAGCGGGCCTATGGGGGCCGCAGGCAGCTCCAATGGATGGAGCTCTATGCCGGCGAGAAAGCCACGCGCATCTACGGTGAGGATGTCTGGCTGCCGCAAGACACCCTGGACGCTGTGCGCGAATTCGTGGTGTCTATCAAGGGGCCGTTGACGACACCGGTGGGCGGTGGTATTCGCTCCTTGAACGTTACCTTGCGCCAGGAGCTGGATCTCTATGTCTGTCTGCGCCCAGTGCGCTATTTTCGGGGTACGCCCAGCCCGCTCCGGGAGCCGGAGCATACAGACATGGTCATCTTCCGCGAGAATTCCGAAGATATCTATGCAGGTGTGGAGTGGCAAGCCGGCAGCGAGTCGGCGCGGAAGGTCATCGATTTCCTACAGCACGAGATGGGCGTCACCAAGATCCGCTTTCCTGAGACCTCTGGTATTGGGATCAAGCCGGTCTCCTCGGAGGGGACATCGCGACTGGTGCGTAGGGCGATTCGGTACGCGATCGACAATGGTCGCGATTCCGTAACCCTGGTGCACAAGGGCAATATCATGAAATTCACGGAGGGGGCCTTCAAGTTTTGGGGCTACGAGTTGGCCAAGGCGGAGTTCGGCGCCACGGAGATCGGCGCCGGCCCCTGGTGCCGGCTAACCAATCCCAAGGCTGGCGGTGAGATCCTTGTCAAGGACGTGATCGCCGATGCCTTTCTGCAACAGATTCTGTTGCGTCCCAAGGAATACGATGTGATCGCTACCCTGAATCTGAACGGCGATTACATTTCCGACGCACTGGCCGCTCAGGTGGGTGGAATCGGCTTGGCGCCAGGGGCTAATCTATCTGATACCGTGGCCATGTTCGAGGCAACCCACGGAACCGCGCCGAGGTACGCCGGTAAAGACCAAGCGAATCCGAGCTCGATCATCCTGTCCGCCGAGATGATGCTGCGCTATCTGGGATGGACCGAGGCAGCGGATCTCATCATCAAGGGGATTGAGGGGGCCATTATGGCCAAGACAGTGACCTATGACCTGGAACGACTCATGGTGGGGGCGACCAAGGTGAGGTCATCCGGGTTCGGAGACGCGGTCATCGCCAAGATGTCGGATTGAACCACAGGAATCTAAGACGCCGCTTAGTTAAAAGCAATCCTGAATTATTTAGCGTTCGCTGAGTGAGGAGACGGCGCGGGTTGGCAATGCAGCAGGCGACCCTTGGGTAGAATGCGGTGGGCTTGGTGATTCTGAGAGCTTGCCGACCGTTACACGCTTTCCCTGCGCGAATCGCATCGCCGGATGGCCTCGTACCCAACATCGGATATACATTTTCAAGGTTTGATTGCGCTGATTGATGCGGTTCGCACCTCCTGGTGGTGCTATCTCATCCTATAAGACCTGCCGTGCACCCTGCACCCAACGCAATGCAAGGCCCGCGCGGGTAATGTGGGGTGTGTGCCCCAAGACGTCAGCACCGGCGCTACAGAAGATCAGCGAGCCCTTGAGCACTTTGAGCAACGCAACCGGATCATTCAGGATTGCTCTTAACCGGGCAGCTTCTTAGTGTTCTCTGCGGTTCCGTTTATCCCGGAAACACGATCAGGTCAACCGGTTTACGTGGGCTGCATGTAAGCCCTTAGGCCCCTGACTGATCTCAAACTCTACCTTTTGTCCTTCCTTGAGGGTCTTGTAGCCGTCCATGTCGATAGCCGAGAAGTGGACGAAGACATCTTCGTCTTGCCCGTCGGGCTTGACGAATCCATACCCTTTTGCATTATTGAACCATTTCACACTACCGGTCATCATCGGTTGCACTCCTATACGGGGTTTTGCCCGGGCTTGCCCCGGCAAGCATGCGTTGAATTATCATCCGGCGCAGTTACCTGGGTCTAGCCTAGACCACACCTTACTTTAATTGTAAAGTATGGTAATTTGATTTCATTGGCCAAATCTTTACTGGAACCAAAGCGTCATGGGTGGGCAACATCTCGACGAAGAATTTGAATCCGATCTCTCGGTACAGGAAGCCAAGCCCGAGCTGAAACGCCCGCCCTTATATAAGGTATTGCTTCTCAATGACGACTACACTCCAATGGAGTTCGTCGTTACGGTGCTTGAGACTTTTTTCCGCATGGACCGGGAACAGGCCACGCAGATCATGCTGCATGTACATACGCAGGGGGTTGGTCTATGTAGTGTTTACACCCGGGACATCGCGGAGACCAAGGTATCACAGGTCAACGATTATTCCCGTAGCCATCAACATCCGTTGATGTGTACCATGGAGGAGGCCTAACCGATTTGCATCGCCGATCCTGATCAGTATACTCCAACCCTGAATTTTTTGGTGTGGCCTGTCCGACAAGGTTTAGGGTTCTGGAATGTCAAAGGCCCTTGCTATTCAGGAGGTAGCGTGTAATGTCCAAAGTTTGTCAGGTGACCGGTAAACGGCCGCTTACCGGTTGCAATGTTTCTCATGCTCACAACAAGACCAAGCGACGGTTCTTACCCAATCTCCATTATCATCGCTTCTGGGTGGAAAGTGAGAACCGCTGGGTACGTCTGCGCGTATCTGCCGGTGGAATGCGTATCATCGACAAGAAGGGCATCGACCAAGTGCTCTCCGAGATGCGCGCCCGCAGCGAGAAAGGTGTGTGAGGAATAAAACTCATGGCTAAAACAGCACGTGAAAAGATCCGGCTGAATTCCAGCGCCGGCACGGGTCACTTCTACACCACGACCAAGAATAAGCGTAACCAACCCGGCAAGATGGAGATCAAGAAGTTTGATCCGGTAGCGCGTAAGCATGTCCTCTACAAGGAAGGCAAAATCAAGTGAACAGAGGCTTCCAGGACAACATCGTCGAGTAATCCGGGGATTAGGCAAGAAGATCGGCGGAGAAAGGGCAGAAGGGCAGATGAATCTGCTTGCCATCCCTGGACGACTGGGTTACAAAGTGGAAGCTCAGGTCGGGCTGTTAGGTCGGGCTGTTAGCTGGCTGGCTCTGAGTTTGATAAATTCCTCTTCGCGCTAAGAGTTCGCAATCCTATTGCAGATGCTACTTCGCGTTCCCTTGATCTGTTTGGATTAAATGTCAACAAGACCTAGGGTAGACCTAGGGTAAAACCGGTGCCGGCGTATAGCTACGCAGCTTACGGGAGAAGGTCTCCAAGGCCTGGATACCAGTGGCTTCTGCCTGTTGACACCAGTCCTGCAGTGAGTTAAGGAGAGTCTCCTGATTGGGATTGGGAGTGGACCGCTCCCACAAGTCCCGCAAACGTTCGCGGAACTGGTAGACGGTCTCTAATGTCTGGTTCTGGGCCAACACCTGCTCCAGACGTTGTCTTGCGCGCTCGTCCAACCGCGGTCCTTCCATAACCAACAGGCGTTGGGTGCGTCTATACAAACCGCGGCAGCGGCGTTTGCTGCAGCATAGTTCGGCGCGGATAACCGGCGCGAGCACTTCCTGCGCGTAACGGGCAGCGATATGCATGTGCCCGGTGACTACCGCGCGTACTGTGTCCATATCGATGTTGCCCTTGCCTGCGACGACCCGCGGCTCGGGTGCGGCGACCCTTTTCACCTTCGCTAAGCTGAGCATGCACAACAGCCGCACGTAAAGCCAGCCCAAATCCAACTCCCACCATCGGGAAGACAGCTTGGCGGAGCCGGGGAAAGCATGGTGGTTATTATGCAGCTCTTCGCCGCCGATCAGGATACCCCAAGGCAGGATGTTGGCCGACGCGTCTGGAGTCTCGAAGTTACGGTAACCCCAGTAATGGCCGACACCATTGATCACGCCAGCGGCAAAGAAGGGGATCCACATCATTTGAATCGCCCATAGGGTAATGCCGTAGACGCCGAACAGCAGTAGATCCACGATTAGCATCAGCCCTACCCCCTGCCAAGTGTAACGGCTGTACAGCCGGCGCTCAATCCAGTCATCGGGGGTACCGTGACCGTACTGTGAGAGGGTTTGCGGGTCATCGATAGCCTTACCGTATAGCTCTGCACCCTCCGCCAGGACCTTACCCAGGCCCAGAACTTTGGGGCTGTGGGGATCGGCGGGCGTCTCGCACTTGGCATGATGGCGGCGATGCACCGCGACCCACTCCCTGGTCACCATGCCGGTAGTAAGCCACAGCCAGAAACGGAAGAAATGGCTCACCGCCGGGTGCAGATCAAGAGCCCGATGGGCCTGCGAACGATGCAGGAAGACAGTAACGGTCACGATGGTGACATGGGTCAGGGCCAACCCGGCTAACACGACTTGCCACAAAGAAAGGTCCAGGATTCCGTACACGCTCATCAGAGGGCCTCGGGGAAAATAGCGGCGAACCCGCGTCGCCGACGCATAGACAGGTGCAGCGGTAGCAGGGCTAGTCGCAAATCAGACTAGGGCATCGCTCAGCATAGTCTTGATTCTCATCCTTCCAATTAGGGCATTGGTCAGTGGAGATAAGACTACTATAGTCAATAAGGGACTGGAAGGAAACCGCTAGTTCATGCAGGGCAACCGATGCAACGTAACCTGCTTCCAAGTGTTACGGGCAACGGTTTCCTTAAAAAGCAACCTATGAGCCGATTGTACCTGCACATCGGGCAACAATTCGATACCATATCTCTAGTGCTGGTTTCGCTGGTATCCTTGAATTCTTGCATTGCTGGTCTGCTCGGCAAGCAGTATCCGGGCCTGGAGGCACCGAGGAATTGCTGCGCTCCGGTTCCCGGAGCGGTCAATTCCGGTCGGTACTGGTACCCGAGCGGATAGTGAATCAGATTCTTCCAGTCAGAGGCGGGTCCGGGGTGAATAGGTTCAATCCTACTGTCATAGGATGGGTATTGGGCGCAGGTCTCCTACTAGCGGGCAGCATGTCTGCCGGGCCTGCGGAGGTGAAGGGGAGTGCTTCAGCGACAATAAAACAGATCAGCGAGCACATACTTAAAGCGCTCGAACGACAACGCTTGGCACTCGAGCGCAATCCCAGGCGGATCTACGGCTTGGTGGACCAGATCCTGGCTCCCTACTTCGACTTTGAGCGGATCACTCGGACCGCCGTCGGCAAACAGCATTGGGGCAAAGCGAGTTCAGCTCAGCGACGGGCCTTGACCCAGGGGTTTCAGGAGCTTCTGATTCGTACCTATGCCAAGGTGCTGATGAACTACTCTGATCAGGAGATCCGCTACCTGTCGGAGAAACCCGTTCGCGGTTCCTCCGTGAGGGTCTTCACCGAGGTGCGGGAGCCGGGAGCGGACCCTATCTCGGTCAATTACAAGGCCTACAAGAAAGGTGGGAAATGGAAGATCTACGACGTAATAATCGATAACATCAGCCTAATATCGAACTACCGCGGCAGCTTCAATGCCGAGATCCGCCGTAACGGCATCAAGGGACTAATCAAACGTATCGAGGAAATGAACACGAAGGGAAAATAGTGAGCGGGTCTCGGATTGCCCTCCGTGGAGCGCAGTTAAAATCGATGGACAAATTTCTCATCACCGGTGGCGCGTCGCTCAACGGCGAGATCCGGATCGCCGGCGCCAAGAATGCAGCGCTCCCGATCCTAGCTGGTACTCTGCTTGCTGATGGCGAGGTAATCCTGTCCAATGTCCCCCATCTGCGTGACATCACGACCACCATGGATCTACTTAGGCATATGGGGGTGACCGTCAGGATCCGGGAACACGGGGGCATCGAGGCGGGTGTGCGGGAGATCACGCGCCTCTCGGCACCCTACGAGCTGGTCAAGACCATGCGGGCCTCGATCCTGGTGCTGGGACCTTTGGTCGGACGTTTCGGGCGTGCCGATGTCTCCCTCCCCGGTGGCTGTGCCATCGGGGCCCGACCGGTCAATCTGCACCTTGATGGCCTGCGGGCCATGGGTGCGGAGATCAACGTAGAGAAGGGCTATATCCATGCCCGGGCGGAACGCCTACACGGTACTCGGCTAGTCCTGGATCTAGTCACCGTGACGGGTACTGAAAACCTGATGATGGCCGCTGCCCTAGCCGATGGTGAGACAGTGATTGAGAACGCAGCCCGGGAGCCTGAGATCACGGATCTGGCGGAGTTCCTCAACAGCATGGGTGCCAAGATCAGGGGTACAGGTACTGATCGCATCCAGGTGGAGGGCGTCGAGCAGCTTGGGGGGACCAGCTACCGGGTCCTGCCAGACCGGGTCGAGACCGGGACCTATTTGGTAGCGGCAGCCATCACCGGGGGACGTATTCTGTGCCGAGATACACGTCCGGATCTGCTCAATGCGGTGCTGCTCAAGCTCCGAGAGGCTGGGGCCCGCATTGAGACCGGACCCGATTGGGTCCTGTTGGATATGATGGGAAGGCGCCCCCAGGCGGTCGATGTGCACACGGCTCCATACCCGGCGTTCCCCACTGACATGCAGGCCCAGCTATGCGCCTTGAACAGCGTGGCTGAGGGTATCGGTACTATTACTGAGACGGTGTTCGAGAACCGTTTCATGCACGTGTTGGAGCTGCAGCGCATGGGAGCGGATATCTGGCTGGAGGGAAACGTCGCCGTTTGCCGCGGTGTGGAACGGTTAACCGCTGCCCCGGTCATGGCCACCGATCTGCGCGCATCGGCCGGTCTGGTGTTGGCGGGATTGGTAGCGGAAGGGGAAACACTGGTGGACCGCATTTATCACATTGATCGCGGCTACGACAGGATCGAGGAGAAACTAACGGCCCTGGGAGCACGTATCCGCCGTATCTCGGGATGACGGACCGCATGTCACGCATAGGGCCCATGGAATTCATCGATTCGCTGACGATCGCCCTGTCCAAGGGTCGCGTCTTCAAGCAGGTGCTACCTCTACTGGCCCATGTTGGGATCGAACCCTACGAAGATCCGGAGCTCAGTCGTAAGTTGATCCTGGAAACGAATCAACTGCACGTAAAGCTGGTGATCATCCGATCCAGCGACGTGCCCACTTATGTGCGATACGGCGCCGCAGACCTGGGGGTGGTGGGCAAAGACGTGCTCATGGAACAAGGAGGTGCCGGATTATACGAACCGCTCGATTTACGCATCTCCTGCTGCCGCCTGATGGTTGCGGGTGTGCCAGATGCGGACCCGGGTTCGGATCGGTTACGCATCGCCACTAAGTATGTGGCGAGTACCGAGCAACATTTCGCGGCCAAGGGACAACAGGTAGAGATCATCAGGCTCTACGGCTCCATGGAACTCGCACCCCTGGTGGGGCTTTCCGATCTGATCGTCGATCTGGTGGAGAGCGGCAACACCCTCAGGGCCAACGGACTGGTGCCCCTGGAGCATATTGCGGATATCAGCGCTAGACTAGTAGTCAACAAGGCGGCTTGGAAGATGAAGCACGCATCCGTAATGGATCTGCTGGCGATATTGCGCGAAGCAGTCGAGCAAATCTAGGAGAGAACAGTGACGACATCAGAATTTAATGTTCAATTTGAAGCAATAATCGTAAAATGCCCCGGTTTAATTCAGAAAGATGTTGTGAAAATGGTTCAGTAGCGCTGAGTTCATTCGAACGAATTGTTGTAATCAATTATATGCATTTACCTAATCATACAATTTAATGCGAATCTACTACCGCGTTTCGTACGTCTGTGGTCTGATTCATTAAAGTGTTGGGCCATATAGCCCGTAGGCCGGGTTTAGAAATGGACCCGGCACTGGATGCTGGGTTTTGTGCCTCAACCCAGTCTGTTTTTTCTGGTCCTTTCGTGTTTTTCGTGGTCTAAAAATGGCTGAAATTATTCAATTATCCACTACGGATGGGGACTTCGAACAACGTCTCGAAGCTCTGTTGGCTTGGGAGTCGGTCTCCGATGCGGAGGTCCGGGAGCGCGTAGATGCCATCATCAAGACCGTCCGCGAGGACGGGGATGCAGCCCTGCTAGACTACACGTGCCGATTCGACCGCTGGCAGCCCCAAACTGCCGCGGACCTGGAAATTCCGGCAGCCAGGATCGAACAGGCCTGGAACAGCGTTTCCGCGGTGGAGCGCTCTGCCTTGGAACTCGCAGCCAAGCGTATTCGTGACTACGCGGAACACCAGAAGCTCACGGACTGGAGCTTTCGTGACGACCAGGGCACCCTTTTGGGCCAGAAGGTAGCACCGCTGGATCGGGTTGGACTCTATGTTCCGGGAGGCAAGGCGGTCTATCCGTCCTCAGTGCTCATGAACGCCATTCCAGCCAAGGTAGCGGGGGTCACAGAGTTGACCATGGTGGTACCGACGCCGACGGGAGAGCTCAACGGCTTAGTACTAGCCGCCGCCCGGGTCGCCGGGGTAGATCGTGTGTTCGCCATCGGCGGTGCTCAGGCAGTGGCAGCCTTAGCCTACGGGACCGAGCGAGTGCCTGCGGTGGACAAGATCGTGGGTCCGGGGAATATCTATGTGGCCACGGCAAAGCGCGCCGTGTTCGGCCAAGTCGGCATTGATATGATCGCCGGTCCTTCGGAGATCCTGGTGCTATGCGACGGTGGGACGGACCCGGACTGGATTGCTATGGACCTCTTCTCCCAGGCCGAGCACGACGAGGACGCCCAGGCCATCCTCCTATCTTGGGATGGGGAGTTTCTGGACCATGTCATGGCCGCTATCGACCGCTTGCTGCCGACTATGGAACGCCGGGACGTCATCGCGGCTGCCCTACGCCGATGTGGTGCCCTAATCCAGAGTCGAGACCTGGAAGAGGCAATCAGGATCGCCAACCGGATAGCACCCGAGCACCTGGAACTCTCGGTGGAACATCCGGAAATGCTGATCTCCGAGATCCGTCATGCCGGGGTCATCTTTATGGGGCGTTATACGGCCGAGGCCCTGGGTGATTACTGTGCCGGCCCGAACCATGTGCTGCCGACCTCGCGTACCGCCCGTTTCTCATCGCCGCTCGGGGTCTACGATTTCCAGAAGCGCTCGAGCCTGATTATGGCTTCCGCCCAGGGTGCTGCGACCCTGGCACGGACAGCTTCGGTACTGGCCCGCGGAGAGGGCCTAACTGCGCATGCGAGATCTGCCGAGTATCGTAGGAACGCATAGCACGGATTATCGTCAATCATCTCTCGACCATCAGGATCACGCTGATTAAGTTAGCACCGCCCGATTGTTAATCCCTGCTGTCTGTGGCATCGCCATGAACACCTGATCGGCGCTATTGATAATCTCCTGGTCGGCCTGACTTATTCCTTTTTGGCGGAGCTCGCCGGAGAGTCCAAGTTTGAGAGAAGTTAACTTGTTCTCCGGGCACAATGTTGGTGCTTGTCTCGGAAAAGAGAGATATTGAGGCTCGGATACAACGTAAACAGCGACCCGCGGTTCTAATTTGATCCGTTCTCCCTCTTCAAAAATGAATGGATACCTCTCCAAAATCTTAAGAGAACAATGGACCGAGACGTTCCTCCGCCAATCTGCATTGACCGCTCTCCGAGGTTCGTTCTTTTGGGTGGACAGAGAAAATTAGCTGCTCGTCACCTCCCTCTTGATCAAACGTCTCGCAAGGAACCAACTTCAATCTGTGAACCTGCGTTTGCATAGATATAGTTATGACATCGCTGAAAGACGGATTCCAGCTCGTGCGCTGGAACTAGATCTTGGCGTACCGGTCCGGTCGATTTACCCAGTTCCAAGAGTTCGCCTATAAGCCGAAACGTCCATATAGCTTGTCAGTTGTCCTGCTCCATGGGTGTTGTCTGACGGTTTTTTGTCGGCGTGTTTCGCCTCTATCAGAGGCTGATCTTGAGTGTGTTTTGCTCCATTCTTGAACACCACTAGATCGATACATTTTCTTATGCGTCCAATGTTTATCTTTATTTCTATTCCTAGGTCCGACTTTAGGTCGCCGTACTCTTCGACGAGACATGCGCGCCCATCTTTATCGCTCACATATCCTTTATCACTGCCATATCGATCTTGTGTATTCGATCTTTTTCTAACTGGGAACAGGTGTCTTGGCAGCTTGCTCATCTGTGACATGGTCAATCTGTCCGTCATGTGTATGGCTCAGGATTCGATCCCGAACCATCGACGTGCCGAGCCACGCATATTATTAAATGTAGTTTGCTTACAGACTACTATAGGAATTAACGAGAGTTAGATTCCCCTAACACCAGCATCAAGTTGACGGCCATCGCTGCAACTTATGCTGGGCGTTGTGTCGAAATGGGCTAATTGATTTATATAAAGAGGTAAAGCGTTTTGGACACGCCACACGTCGAACTCCCTCTCCCTCCAGGAGAGGAGATCAAATCGATTCCTACCTAAAGCCTACCTGACACCAACACCGATGATGATTTACCGATCCTGCGAATGACGGACACCCCTATTTACAACCACGAGAGCATGGAGCGGATGCCGCTCCATGTGTTCAGCGAGAAGGCATACCTGGACTATTCCATGTACGTCATCCTGGACCGGGCCCTGCCCCATGTGGGCGACGGCCTCAAACCGGTCCAGCGGCGCATCCTCTATGCTATGTCCGAGCTGAGGCTGGCGGCGACCGCTAAGTTCAAGAAATCCGCCCGCACCGTGGGCGATGTGCTGGGCAAGTTCCATCCCCACGGCGATACAGCCTGCTACGAGGCCATGGTGCTCATGGCCCAGGCCTTCTCCTACCGCTATCCGCTTGTGGACGGCCAAGGCAACTGGGGCTCGCCGGACGATCCCAAGTCTTTCGCCGCCATGCGCTACACGGAGGCGCGTTTGGCGCCTTACGCCGAGGTCCTGCTTGCCGAGGTGGGCCAGGGTGCGGTGGACTGGCAACCCAACTTCGACGGTACCTTGGAAGAACCCAGGTTGTTGCCGGCGCGGCTACCGAACCTGCTGCTCAACGGCACCACCGGCATTGCCGTTGGCATGGCCACGGATATTCCCGCGCACAACCTGCGGGAGGTGGCTGCCGCCTGTATCCATCTGCTGGAGCACCCCGACGCCACAACGGCGGAGCTGATGGCCCATGTTCCGGGACCTGACTACCCCACCGCGGCAGAGATCGTCACCCCTCCGGAGGAACTCGCGCGCATGTATGAGAGCGGCGTCGGTAGCGTCAGGCTGCGTGCCCGCTACGCGCTGGAGCACGGGGACGTCGTGATTACCGCCTTGCCCTATCAAGTTTCGGGCAACCGCATCATGGAGCAGGTAGCGCAGCAGATGCAGGCCAAGAAGCTGCCCATGATTGAGGACCTGCGGGACGAGTCCGACCACGAATCCCCAACCCGCTTGGTCATCGTCCCCCGCTCGAATCGGGTGGATGTACCGCGGTTCATGTCCCACCTGTTTGCCACTACTGACCTGGAACGCAACTACCGGGTCAACATGAATATGATCGGGCTCAATGGCCGGCCGCGGGTCATGGATCTGCGCGAGATTCTGGCGGAGTGGCTCGGTTATCGCACCGAGACGGTGCGCCGCCGACTGCGGCACCGGCTAGACCAAGTGCTCGACCGCCTGAACCTGTTGGCGGGCTTGATGATGGCCTTCCTCAACCTCGATGAGGTGATCCACATCCTTCGCACCGAGGACGAGCCTAAAGCGGTGCTCATGGCCTATTTCGAACTCACGGACGCCCAGGCCGACTACATCCTCAACACCCGCCTGCGTCATCTCGCCCGCCTGGAAGAAATGAAGATCCGCGCCGAGCAGACGGCTCTGGCCGAGAGACGCAACCGGTTGCAGGAGCTCCTCGGCAGCGAACGGCTGCTCAAACAGCTCCTCGGCGAGGAGATCCGGCAGGATGCGGATAGATACGGCGATGAGCGCCGCTCACCTCTGGTGGAACGCGGTATCGCCTTGGCCCTGGATGAGACCGCGCTCGCCCCCAGTTGGCCGATGACGGTGGTCCTGTCGGAGAAGGGCTGGATCCGTGCAGCCAAGGGGCATGAGATCGGCCCCGAGGGCCTGGGCTACAAGGCAGGGGACGCCTATCTGGGCGCAGCACGGGTGCGCAGCAACCAACCCGTGGTCTTTCTCGATGCCACTGGCCGCAGCTACTCGCTGCCAGCCCACACCTTGCCTTCGGCCCGGGGACAGGGTGAGCCTCTGACCGGACGCTTGGCACCGCCCAGAGGCATCGACTTCATCGCGGTGCTTGGCGGTAAGCCCGAGGCCAAATATCTCCTCGCCTCCGATGCCGGCTATGGCTTTATCGTGACACTGCAGGCCCTGTACGCCAAACCTAAGGCGGGCAAGGTGGTACTCACCCTGCCTGCGGATGCCAAAGCCCTGCCTCCAGTGCCGGTGCGGAACCTGCGCGGTGACCGCCTGGCAGCGGTCACCAACAGCGGGCATCTGCTGGTGTGCCCCGTCTCCGAGTTGCCTGAGCTGCCTCGGGGTAAGGGCAACAAGATCATCGGCATCCCGGCAGCCAGATCCAAGGCGCACGAAGAATACCTCGCCGCCTTGGCGGTCGTCCCCCCGGGCACCGCACTTATCATCCGCTCCGGCAAGCGCCATTTCACCTTGAAGTCGACCGATCTGGATCTCTACCAAGGAGAACGGGGCCGACGGGGGAAGCTGTTGCCGCGGGGCTTCCAGCGGGTCAAATCGTTGGAAGTTGTTTGATAGAGAGTAGTGTCCTAACCCGTTATACTCCCTGGTCCGCCAGAACTCTGGCGCGTTCGCCGGGGCAGGACACGGGCACATGGGCGGCTTCATGTAGCAGTCACTGGACCATGTGCAGTCGTTCGTGTCCAATGACACATCGGAACTGAGTGACGGAATACAGTGTGATCGACGTTAAAACAGTCCGAAAAGAGCCAACTTTTAAGTGGTCAGGCGTAGGACGGTATGTCGGTCCAGCTTGCATCGACCTCTTTCCGGCGCGCGTAGGATCGACAAGCATTGCGGCATTTGGGGTTGACCCAACATCTGCTCAAGCTGGGCTTTGAGGGAATCAAGGGCAGTGTCATTTCCTGATTCAGCTTCGATGTGGCCACACAATCCTGGTACGGTTGTGGTCCTTTCAAGGCACAGAGAAGCCATGCCTCCAATTTGGGGTTGGGAGCATGGGTGCACCTGAGTACAAAGTTTTCGTACTGTACTCAAATCCCTTGATCATCGAATCCCATTTAGCCGGCCACTCTCCCCGTTCCGACGAGCGGGTCCGGTCGGCATCATGAAAGAGGACCGCGAAGACCTCGTCATCCCTTTCCTCGGCAAATTTTTGTGCGAGCCTAGCCATGCACGTGCGTTGCGGAAGAAATACGCCTTTTCCTGTCTACGCCTCCGGGTAAGCAGTGTTGGTGATCTAAGCAACCTGGGAACCTCCGAAACCCGAGACTTGGAAACAAAAACCGTCGGTGGTGGTTGATATAGTAAGTGGGATATTAGCCAACAGGTGTCAACAATTCGATGTTATAGCGATGTAGGAAGAGTATTGAACAAATCTCACGCATACGACTGCATTTGGAAAAATATAGGGTCTTACATACGAAGCGTGCTAAATGCTGGCATCAGGTATTATTCCACCGCTCAATATGAGCCGTTTCTCCCGTTTCTTTACCCACTGGGCGATGCTTCTCATTTGTAATCACGGCCTGATACTATTTCCAATAGCCTCTGGAAACCATGGCTTTTTACACGCAGGTGGTCTGTGATCCCAAAGTATTCGGCACGTCTCTTCACTCCGATCACCACAGGAATAAGCCACAACTTCGTTGTTGTTTATCTATTCAACGCAATCCAAATCCAGACTTTGATGACCGTAGAAGCTTGAACAATTACGAATGAACTACTTTACTTTATCACTCTGAAATATACCACTACCAAACCATCAACGCGGCAGACAAGAAAGGGTAACCGGCACAAGCTTCCAGCAGTTGATCCATAAGGCAAGCCATGGGTCCTACTTCGGATTCCTGTCCACTGCATTGGTCCGACGCAATGCAATGGCCCATATTCGTGGCACCTTCGCTGCTAACCAGGACTAACATGATCGGTCTCCCGATCTCTGGACTCCGGGGTCTGAATCTCCCCGTAAAGTTCAGGCAACGCGGTGTCCACGAACGCCTCTCCCAATCCCATGACTTCCATCTTCTTCAGATACTGAGGAGATATTGAAGATATGGGACCGAGTGCGTGTAGCCCTCCGGCGTCCGGTAGAGATACTGGACGCCGGCGCAAGCAACTTGGCCGTCCAGATAGTTGAGGCTCATGGGGCTGTGGGTCGTCGATTCTCCGACGAGCGAAGCTCGTTGCGTCTATAGACCTACCCAAAACAGCTTTCAAAGCTAGCGGTGGCTCCAATAACCCTAGCCTACTGATCCCAGAAAATTCACCAAAAAGAAATGAGTCGGGACGACAAGGAGGTTTATCAATAGCGCCGATCAGGTGTTCATAGCGATGCCACAGACAGCAGGGATTAACAATCGGGCAGTGCCAACTTATCGGCGCGATCCTGATGATCGAGATATGATTGACGGTGAAGGAAAGAAAATTATCGATGATGAAATTCCCTTAGATTCTATCGCCAGTTAGCGAATGGTGGAAGTCAAATATATAATTCCCTTTTTTGTTGGCACTGGAGTCGGCAACTCAGGCCAATCTATGCATCGCAGACAACTTTTTGTCGATCACCACCTAAATTGGACTTGCATAAGAACAGAGTATCTACGGGTAAGGGCGAACCGACCAAGTTGGGATAGAGGGCGGCGGCCAGAGCAAAAAATTCCCGCGCCCCCTTGCCCCGCGGCTCCAGTTCGAACACTGCCAACCCCTCGCTGAAGGAGCGCCGAAAGACGGTGCGCTGGCACAGCCGTGGCTCGAGGAACTTAATGCCCGGCAGCGAGATCAGCGCGGCGGCGGCTTCATTAGTCTCGCAGACGGCGTGATGGGTATCGCCGCGGTTTATGAAACCAAGGATGTCTGCCGGCTTGTCTCTTTGTATGGAGTTCACCAGACGAATGTAGCGCTGCGTGGACCAGATATCGGCCTGGGACGGAGGCACGGGGACGATCACCCGGTTACACAACGCCAAGGCTTGGCGCATTGAGTCCATATCCGCCGTACCCACATCGATCAGGGTCTCGTCCGCGGCATTCAATCGCTTCGGGGTCAGCCCCGACTTGTCCATGATGCGCAACGGGGGATCGAAGCCTTCTTCTATGCGTACCTCTAGCACGTCGGCCAGGGTCGCTTGGGGGTCGGCATCGATGAGCTGGACCTTCACCTCAGCCATCGCGAGCCATACTGCCAAGTTGAAGGTGACGGTGCTCTTGCCCGACCCACCTTTGAAACTTCCGATTATGGTTATCATCAGCCTTCACGCCCCTCTAGTATAGAGTTTCATCATATCCTGTATTTTCAAGGATTAGTAAGATGGCGACGCCTCTAGTGTATCGGGTAAGGGCAGTTTCCCCAACTGATGTTGGACCATAATTTCCTAGCTAGATACAGTACTGAGATATACAATATTGTCTGGCGAAAAAATAGTTTACTAGCGGTTGTGCTTAATTCCGAGGCATCGGCATTGATGCCATAGATTTTAGCCCTCCTTCTTATATCTCTTCTCTAAACTCTTATCTCCAAGTTGAATCCTTTACTTTCTTTCCTTAATTCCTGTATCTTTTCTTGAGTTTATAAGGAGAAATACATTGCTCACTTACCTGAAGCTTCCTGAAGATCCCCGAATCGGGGGAACCATAATAGGTTTCGTCACTGATGATGAGATGATTGATTACTTCAACCCCTAGGGGTTTACCCGCTTGAATAAAATGATTGGTGAGATCCTGACCTTCGATTGAGGTATCACATTACCGCCGGGATGGTTATGGACTCGTAATAACCCAAGTGGCTAGCTTGTAGATCGCCATTCGTGATGGCTGCTCCGGGGGTGGTGGTATATTTCAGGGTGATAGAGTGAAGAGTTCATTTCGCAATTGTTTAAACTTCTACGATTTCTACTATTTAACTAGTATTGAAATCCAACAATCATCTCCAGAATAACGCAGTAGGATTCGAACGATCATCTTCGATTCTAATTCAACCAAAAAGTTTTCAACAATTATTATTGAAACGTACGACATACGTTGAGTGCATGGTTAAAAAAGCAGAACAGCTGCCTCCCCTCGACAACATGCCGAAACCCATTGATCCCGAGCAGACCCCAGTGTTGGAGGTAGATGAATTATGCGTGTTTGTCTTCAGCACTGTCATCAAACTCTGGATTTGGGTTGCGTTGAATAGAGAAACCACAGCGAAGTTGTGGCTTATTCCTGTGGTGATCGGAGTGAAAATACGTACCAAATACTTTGAGATCGTAGACCACCCGCGTATAGAAAGGCTACAGTTTTCAGCGACCATTGGAAAGCGTATCAAGTCGTGATTCCAGATGAGCAACATTGCCCTGTGGGTAAAGAAATGGGAGAAATGGCCCATGTTAAGCGATGGAATAATACCTGACGCCAGCATTTAGCACGTTTAAGACCTTATCTTTTTCCAAATGCAGTTGTATGCGTGAGATTTGTTAGGGAGTAGAAACGGTTCGCTTGGAAAGTGCGTGACAACCAATGGGAACGGATTCAACACCCGTTGCCAGACCAAAGCGTCAGAACGTGGACGGAGCACGGAGCAGCTACGACAACCGATTGTTCGTGGAAGCAACCTTTTAGGTTGGCACGCACAGGTGCATCATGGCCCAATCTAATCCGGGAACCGGAATAGCTAGCTGTATACCAGCGCTTCGCACGTTGGCAGAAGCGTGCTGTGCGATCGGAGTGTTCGAAGAGTTAGCATAGGAGCCTAAGTATTAGTGATCAGGGTCCACCCATGGTGGGCTGACCACCAAGCTTCATGCCCTCCGTCGATGGGCTTGAGAATCAAGTTTGGTGTCTGCTCTGCGCAAGGCCTGCAACGCCCACGACATGACCCAGACCGAGCCGTTGCTCCGACCTTGAGGTGTTGAAAAGTTGGTCACCGACAAAGCCTACGATTCACGGGCCTTGATCGAGATGATCCACGACCGTAGAGCACAGGCGGTAATTTCTCCTCGCGCTAACAGTCAAAATCCACGCGCTACGATTAAGCCTGATGGGTGCTACCTCGCGTTCGTGATGAAGGCTTCGATCTTGATCTGTTTGGCTTAAATGTCAACACGTCCTAATATCTCAACTTAACTATATCAACCACTACCCTTCGTATTGTTGATTTACCGAAAATCCACAGCAACCAAACGCAGGATGGCTACCCGCGCGAAATGCCAAAAAAACGGGGCCGGAGCCCCGTTACTCCACGGAGAATCCACGCTGGGCTTAGAATTTGTGCATCACGCCGAGCGAGAATCCCTTCCAGTCTTCCTCGTCGATACACTCGGGATCTGCATCGACCCACGTGTAGAGGGCATAGGCCTTAGTGCGCTTACTGAAGTTGTGATCGAAGCCGACGGCCCAGCTCTTTACATCACCCTCAGAATCCAGGTTTTTCGCACCGTACATGCCCTTGATCATGTTGTTGCCGAAGGCATAGCCAAGCTGGCCTTGCCACAGATCAGCATTGTTATCCTTGCCGTTAACCCTCTCCTTGAATCGGATAGACTCCTGGTTCTCATAGATGGCGCTCAGGTAGAAGCCACCCAGATCCTGGATACCCAAACCGGCGCGCCACTTTTTATAGTCGTCGGATTTGATGTTGGAAAAGCCCCTGGCCTTGACAAGGGGCTTGTTAGGGTCGAGTTGATCGCTCAGCACCTCATAGGCAGCACTGGCATACCAGGGCCCATTTCTATAAGTGGCGGCGAGAGAATAACCTTCAGCCAAGCTATCCGCGTCGCGGTTTGGGAGGAGTCCTCCTTCACCGTGGGTGCTTCCAGAACCAGGTATGGCGGCAGCGGCAAACTGGAAACCGTTGAAGCTAGGGGTGATATAGGCGATGGTACTATCGGCGCGGATATCGTCGAAGCCGAGTGTGCCTTCGTAGTCGGCCATGGTGTCGTTGAACAGTTCCAACGTGCTGGTGGACATCTTGAGTGGGGTATCGTGTCGACCAACCAAGACGGTACCGAAACCGCCCTCTAGGCCGACATAGGTGTTACGCATCTTGATCCCACTATACTCGTGCTCGCCGTTACTGATGCTATAGTCCTTTTCGTTGGCCAGCGGTAGACCGAATTCAACCTGATAGATGACCTTCAGGCCAGCACCAAGATCCTCGGAACCCTTGATACCGAGACGGCTGGCACGGCTATTGCCTTTGCCGATCTTACCCTTATTCATGGTCCAGCCTTTGTACTCGCTGCGACCCTTGATATCGAACCAGTCGATACTCATGTGGGCCTTGCCATAGAGGGTAGCGTCGGCTAGGGCCGACACCGGAGCACTGATGGCAGCCGCGACCGCCAGGGAAAGAAGTTTTTTGTTCATTGGGTTCTCCCCATTGTTGATTTGTCAGAAATCTACAAAAACCAAACGCATGGTGCATCTTGCGGGTAGATGATAGGCCAGCAGGCAACATTATGCAACAATTTTTTGAAAAAAGATACAAAAATGACAAACTGTTGTTTTTTGACACATACCACTCAGTGGCAGGGGTCGGCATCTTAAATCCACAATCGTCAATAAGCTTGGGAGCGCTAGGAATAAAACGCATGATCAGAGCGGCCCGCAGGTAGACATCCCTCGCGTCCTCCCACTTCGGACGGGTATGGACCGGAATGCCAGCAGCGCTTAATTTTATCGTGGGTAAGGAAAATGGAAGGGTTTATCCGCGGGAAGCCGGAAGCAAACATCCGCACCCTTCGACAAGGGTGCGGACTTGGGAAACCCTGCCGAAGGGAGAACCGACTCCTATGCTTAAGCAGCTTGTGTTTAAGATTTGGCTGGGGGACTAGGATTCGAACCTAGGTTGACGGAGTCAGAGTCCGTAGTCCTGCCGCTAGACGATCCCCCACTCGAACCCGATCACCCGTAACCTGACCCCTCGGTTCTGGGCCTTTCCCTATTCACCGCTTCGAGTATTGCGGTCGCTTGCGTGCCTTATGCAACCCCACCTTCTTGCGCTCGACCTCACGGGCATCACGCGTCAGAAATCCGGCCTGGCGCAACGGTCGGCGCAGCCCTTCGTCATAATTGACCAGAGCGCGGGCGATCCCATGGCGTATCGCACCTGCTTGCCCTGAGGTACCGCCACCGGTAACGGTAATCCGCAAGTCGACACGATCTAAAATCGAAACGGTTTCCAGGGGTTGACGGACAATCATGCGCGTGGTCTCCCGGCCGAAGAACCGGTCCAGGGGCCGACCGTTGACAGTGATGTTGCCTGAACCCGTGGTCAGGAAGACACGGGCCGCGGAGCTTTTACGACGCCCGGTTGCGTAGTTGAAATCCGACATGGATATAGCTTCCTGTACCTCATTTAAGTAGATTTAGATATCAAGCGATTGGGGTCGTTGGGCCTGATGGTGATGCTGCGGACCGGCATATACCCGCAGCTTTTTTAACATGGCACGACCAAGCGGATTACGGGGAAGCATCCCCTTGACGGCATGAGTGATCACCCGCTCCGGTGCCTTATCGAGCAGTTTTCTCAAGCTGATGGACTTGAGGTTCCCAATATAACCCGTGTGGTGATGATACAGTTTGTCCCGGAGCTTATTGCCGGTCACCCGTACCTTTTCGGCATTGACGACCACGACATAGTCGCCTGTGTCCACATGGGGAGTGTACTCTACCTTGTGCTTGCCGCGCAGGCACCGTGCTACTTCCGAAGCAAGCCTACCAAGGGTTTTGTCTTGCGCATCGACTAGATACCACTCGCGGCGAACCTCCGCAGGCTTGGTAATCTCCGTTCTCATATCCGTTGCTCCAAACCTTCGCTCGGTTCAGATCGTGAAAACCGCAAATAATATCCTAATTGGTGAAAGTGTTGCAAGAACTAGGTCGTGTTGACAGTTAGACCGAGAACGTTTCTGAATCTTCAAGTTAGCCCTTCCAGCCATTCACAGGATTGTCTGTAAAATCAAAGTAGTAGTCGTAAATGTCGACATGACCCAACTCCCATCCAGCCTTCTCAGTCCATGCTGAATAACGCCGGACAGACATCTTCTCAGGCCGTGCTGAATTCGGAGAGTACTTCGAACATGGCCTGGCACAGCACAGCGAGCTGCTCATCGGTAATGATGTAAGGTGGCATCAAATAGACCAACTTGCCGAAGGGCCGCACCCAGACACCACGGTCTACGAAGCGGCGCTGGATCTCACACATCCGCACGGGACGTTCCATCTCCACCACGCCGATCGCGCCCAGTACCCGTACCTCTACTACGCCCGACAGCCGCGCACAGAGGGCAAGTCCATCCCGAAGGATCTGTTCGATACGGCGAATGGTGGCCTGCCAGTCGGACGCCAATAAGAGGTCGATACTGGTATTGGCCAGGGCGCAGGCTAGGGGGTTACCCATGAAGGTTGGGCCATGCATGAATACCCCCGGATCGCCGGAGGAAATGGTACGGGCCACCTCCGCGCTGGCTAGGGTCGCCGCCAGGGTCAAATAGCCACCGGTGAGTGCCTTGCCGACCGTCATGAGGTCCGGTGTTATCCCCGCGTGTTCACAGGCGAAGAGCCGTCCGGTGCGGCCGAAGCCGGTGGCGATTTCGTCCGCAATCAGGAGGACCTGATAGCGGTCGCAGAGCTCGCGCACCCGCTTCAAATAATGCGGCGAGTAGAAACGCATCCCCCCCGCACCCTGGACGATCGGTTCCAGGATGACGGCAGCCAGCTCCCAACGGTGTTCGGCGAGCAGCGTGCCCAGCTCCGCGATGTCCTGATCTCGGCACGGCATGTCGAATCCACAGGCAGGCGTGGGTGCGAAAAGCTGTTGCGGCAGAAAACCGGAGAACAGGTGGTGCATGCCCGTAACCGGGTCGCACACGGACATGGCGGCAAAGGTATCGCCATGGTAGCCGGAGCAGACGGTCAACAGTCGGTGCTTCCCGGGCTTACCCTTGGCATGCCAGTATTGGATGGCCATTTTGATAGCCACTTCGACAGATACGGAGCCCGAATCACAGAGGAAGACGTGCCGGAGCGGCTCGGGGGTCAACTTCACCAGACGCTCCACGAGCCGGATCGCCGGTTCGTGAGTGAGCCCGCCGAACATGACGTGGGACATGTGTGCGAGCTGATCCTTGGCCGCTTGATTCAAGACCGGATGGTTGTAGCCGTGGATGGCGCACCACCAGGATGACATACCATCAATGAGGATACGCCCGTCGGCAAGCTCGATGAGACACCCATGAGCCGAAACCACAGGATAGACTGGGTCACGGTCTATGGTCGAGGTATAAGGATGCCAGGCATGAGTCTCATCGATGGCAATCAGGTCAGTAAAATTCGTCATTGCCACTGCCTTTGTCCAGTTCCATCTCCGGTGGGACTTGCATAGTTACCCTCTGTACAACTCTGCACAAACCTGGAAGATGTCGGGCATAGCACAACCATCCCAGGAGCACCTTTGCCCAATCTCCAACTTGGGTACCCGCAAGGGATGCCACGACAGAAAATCTGTATATCCTTTGCGCCTTTGCGGTTCAAGAACGAATTCAGTTCAGCTTCTTGCTCTCACCCAACCCGGCAATGGGCACTACCTGCGTGGATTGAGGTTCATCGGCGTAGTAGGGCCGTTCGCTGATACGGCCCTGGGTAGCGGAGAGCTCCTTTTCCCGTGCGGAGATCAGCCCTAAGCACTGGCGAACGTCGGTGATGGTCTGCTCGGAGAGGGGATGCTTCATCCCCGGCTGGGGTGTGACGTCCTTGATGACCGCAGCCAAGGTCTTGCGCATGACAATGAGGATCTGTTGTTCTTGCGTAAATTCTGACATGGTTCGTCTCTGCAGGCCGAGATTGGCCTTGGTTGCGGGGTCTTCGATTCATCGAGGCGCCTCGGCCGATTACATATCAAGGTACCTGGTCATGTCTCTCCGCAGGGTAGTGGTTCAATTTTTAGAAGGGTTCATTAAGCACTCCCCATATTCTTGCTTTGATCCCCTCTCTCTGGCCCCCTCGCTGCGCCTGGGGTAGGCCCTCTCCGGGAGGGGTTTGAGGGTTAAGGGTGCAACTCCTAGCGCGCCTAAACATTGCTATTGGCTATGTTTCCATTTAGACCTTGACCACTATCTTTCCGCGGAACCGCCGAGTTTACACTAATGAACATTAAGAAGCTGTCCGGTTAAAGACAATCCTGAATGATTCGGCGCGGTCTAAGAGGACTGGACGCATCGCGGGCGCGATCCTGAATTGCCAATAGAACTCAGCCATGCTCACGCATCCACTCGATCAGTGCTGCATCAATCCGTGTTTGCCAACCTTTCCCGGCAGCACGGAAATGACTGATCACTTCGGATGATAAGCGAATTGAGATCGGTATTTTTCTTGTCTCCTGCGGCGGCCGTCCTCTCGGTTTTCTTTTTACCTCGGCTTTGCCTTCACTTCGAGAAGCAACTCTGTCTCCGATCTTCCACTCACCATGTTCAAAGAACTCATCCATCAGCTCCGGCGCATCGTTCGGGTCAACCTAACTTTCCCGTGTATCTCGCGTTTTCTCGTTTATTGGCCTTCCCCATGCTGATAACGGACGGGCACCGCTGCGCGGCGTTCACACTATGATCACCATGCGTTCGTCCAGGATTCCGGCAGTGATGTACCGTTCGCTTATCATCGTTTCGCCATAGTCGCTTATGGCATCCTTCCTGAGCACGGCAACGTCGGCAAAATGCTTCCTCGACCCGTAAGGAACCCAAGCTGCGGTTGTGCAATGTCCGCGCTCGCTTAACTGAATCTTAAGTCAATCCTCATGGGAAGTTAATGTATACACAATAATCGAGAGATACAAGCAGCGGCACGCGGGTAGAGGCCAGAAAATCCCGCAAATTCGGGGTGGAGTAAAGATGCTGCAAGCAGCTTGCTTCCCAGACGGTCCAGGTACAACGGGGATATCGCCCTTCAATCTGCATCCAACAGGCTGGCGAGTCCTTCCTCATCTATCACGGTAACCCCGAGCTCCCGCGCCTTGGCCAGCTTGGACCCAGGGTCCACACCGACGATCAGATAGTCCGTCTGTCTCGAAACGTTGCCGGTCACCTTGGCACCGCACGCCTGCAACGCAGATTTGATCTGCTCGCGGGGCCAACCCAGGGTGCCGGTGATCACGACCGTCTTGCCGGTCAAAGACAACCGGCCGGGTTCTATGGTGGAAACCGTAGACGTTTCCCGAGGAATACCGGCCCTCTTCAGCCGCCGGATCACGGTCCGGTTGCGACACTCGGCGAAGAAACCGATGATCTGCTCGGCGATCACTACCCCGACACCAGGCACCCGGCTCTCTTGCCGATTTTCCAGATCTTCCACCCCCGCTTGGCTGAGCGCATTGAGATCACTGAAACGCTCGGTCAGAGCTGCGGCCACTTTAGAATTGACGCCGGGGATCTTCTGCGCCACCAGCCAATCGGCAAGCCCGCCCTCGCAGGTAGGCGCAAGGTTGCGATCAAGAAAATCGCGAACGGCCCGCGCGGTCTTGGGACCGATGCCCTTTACCCCCCGTTGTCGCACTAGGTCTTCGACCCTCCGGATCTTCCTCAGCTGTTTCCAGTCCCCGAGGATATCCACGAGGGCTTGAGCAGTGGTCTCGCCGACTTCCCGAATTCCCAAGGCGAAAAAAAACCGGGCCAGGGTCCTGGATTTACTCTTTTCAATGGCTTCCAGCAGATTATCGACCGATTTTTCGCCCATACCCTTCAAAGCGATGAGTTGCTCGCGCTTGTCCTTCAGAGTATAGATGTCCGCAGGGTCTGCGAGTATACCTCTGTCTACCAGCTGCTCGATGAGTTCTTCTCCGAGCCCTTCAATGTCCATGGCCCGCCGCGAGGCGAAGTGCCAGAGGGTTTCCTTGCGCTGGGCCGGACAGTGGAGGCCGCCGGTGCAACGAGCGATGGCCTCTCCCTGGGGTTTCACCACTGGAGAATTACAGTCCGGGCAGTTCCGGGGAAGCTCAACCGGCTCGGTCCCTGGTGGCCGACGTTCGGGCAGAACCCGCACCACCTCCGGGATGACGTCACCGGCCCGGCGAATGTAAACGGTGTCCCCGGCCCGAATGTCCTTGCGTCGGACTTCGTCCAGATTATGCAAGGTGGCGTTGGAGACGGTAGTGCCGCCTATGAAGGCGGGTTCCAACCGGGCTATCGGGGTAACGGCACCGGTGCGGCCCACGTTGAACACCACCTTCTTAACAGTGGTGAGTACCTCCTGAGCGGGAAATTTATAGGCAATCGCCCAGCGTGGTGCGCGGGCGGCAAAGCCCAGGGTTTCCTGATCGGCCAGGGAATCGACCTTGAATACCACGCCGTCAATGTCATAGTCGAAGGTGTCACGCTTGGTTTCGATCTCCTGATGATAGGCGATGCAGACCTCAATGCCATCCAACACCCGCAGTTCCGGGGAGGTACGCAGTCCCCAGCCCTTGAGCAACACCAAACGCTCACTATGGGCGGACACCGGAGTGCCGTCCTGGATCGCGCCTACGCCGTAACAAAGCATGGTCAGGGGCCGCTGAGCCGTAATGTCAGGATCTAGCTGCCGCAGGCTGCCAGCGGCAGCGTTGCGGGGATTGGCAAAGATTTTACCGCCCCTCGCTCGGGCCCTGGCGTTGATGGCCTCGAAACCGGTCTTGGGCAAAAAGACCTCGCCGCGTACCTCCATCAGAGTCGGCCAGCCCTCGTCCCGCAATCGCAGGGGCACGGAACGGATGGTACGTACCTGGGCCGTTACGTCCTCGCCCCGGCGCCCGTCGCCACGAGTGGCCGCTCGGCGTAATCGCCCCCCTTCGAAGATCAGGCTGATGGCCAAGCCGTCCAACTTGGGCTCGGCTAGGTAGCGGACCCTATTATACCCGAGCCGCTCGCGGACCCGCCGGTCAAAGGCCCGTAGCTCAGCTTCGTCGAAGGCGTTCTCCAAGGAGAGCATGGGGACCAGGTGTTCAACCTCAGCGAAGCCCGCCAGGGGCTCGCCACCCACCCGCTGGGTCGGAGACTCGGGAGTTACCAGCCCCGGGAACCTGGCCTCCAGGTCCTGTAGCTCGCGCAACAAGCGATCATACATAGTGTCCGGGATCTGCGGCGCGTCGAGAACATAATAGTGGTAGTTATGGTGATCGAGCTCCCGCCGCAGCTCCTCGGTACGGGAGCGAGCGGCGATGGGGATGCTCATCGGGGATCCAAATCAGTCAGCCGCCACGCTATCAGCTCATGGACCCGATCCCGCAGGCGCTCCTCCGACTCGGGTGTGAGCAACTCCCTAGTCTCGTCACGGATCTCTGCCTTGAGTTCATCGGCCAGGCAATGCGCAGCGGTGAGCATCGCTTCCAACCGAGAGGGATCATCGGAGGCACCCTCCACCTGGGAGAACAGGGTTAGTCCAGGCGATTCGAACTCGTCCATGTCACCGAAGGGAAAGATCCCGGGCTTGACCATGTTGGCTATGCTGAACAACGGATGCTCGGTGGATTCGGTAGCGGCGTAACGGTGGAAGATATCCATCTCGCCAGGCTCGACTCCGCACTGACCGACTGCCCGCACAATGGCCTCGCCGTCGAAGGTCCCCTTTTTCGGGGTTATATGAAACGACAGGACCACCGGGCTCTTGGGGCGCACTGGCCCCCGCCTATCCGATGCCGCCGGCGGTGCTAACTCGAGCTCCGGCTGATTCGGCTGGTCCGGCGGCAATGGCGGTTCGGGCTGCTCTCGAACGTCGCTACCCGTAGCCATGCTATTGACCTTATCGTCCGTTTCACCGGCCCAGGCACCGAGTCGGAGTTCACGCTTGTCATCGTCCGGCTTGTCTTCCTTGTAGGACTCGTCCTCATTGGAGCGGTCCCGCCGCCGCTCCCAAAAATAGAGTCCACCCAACAACAGACCACCGGCGACGATCAAAAGCGAACGAAGTGTGTCGGCATCCATTCGAAACCTCTTCGGCTTAAGGAAGTGGACACATAGAATATTAAGTATAATCTCATAAACAGCTTTAGAATCGCGTTATGTGATGATCGATTCAGGGTGAACCCATATAAACCCCTTCTTGAAAATCTGCGATCAAAAAAATCCGCGCTTGCCTGACCACGGATCCCCGCATGCATGAAGGAACGGAATTAATGAGATTCGACGACCTGCAAAGTTGGCTGCATTGGCAGGAAACCCTGCATCCGAAGACCATCGAGCTCGGGCTGGAGCGTATCGCAGCGGTCTGGTCCCGGCTGCAACCCGACCCAGTAGCTTTCCCCATCATCACCATCGCCGGCACCAACGGCAAGGGCTCTTGCGCCGCTATGCTCGAGTCAATTTACCGTACCGCCGGCTACCGCACCGCCTGTTATACCTCCCCCCATCTGTTACGCTACAACGAGCGTATCCGCCTGGACGAGCAGGAAATCCGGGATGCGGCTCTGTGCGCCGCTTTTGAGCGCGTTGATCGGGCACGCGGGGTCTTGACCCTGACCTATTTCGAGTTTGGTACCCTGGCCGCCCTGGATCTATTCGTCCGTGCCCAGCCGGACGTTGCAATCCTGGAGGTAGGTCTCGGCGGCCGACTGGACGCGGTCAATATCCTCGACCCGGACGTTGCGGTAGTGACCACCATCGGCCTGGATCACATCGCATGGCTCGGTGATACCCTGGACCGAATTGCCGCTGAGAAGGCCGGTATTTTCCGGCCCCACCGGCCCGCCATCGCAGGACATCGTGTACCCTCGGAAGCATTGGTCGAGCGGTCCGAAACGCTCGGCTGCGACCTGTTCGTTCTTGGACGCGATTTCGATTGGGAGGACGAGGATCCTACTTGGCGCTGGTCGGGCCCCGGTTCGATGCAGACAGGTCTGCCTGCGCCTGCCCTGCATGGAATCTTCCAACGTGACAATGCCGCCACCGTCCTGATGACGGTAGCTTGCCTGAATCCGCGCCTACCGGTGGCGATCCCTCACCTGGGTCGCGGCTTGCAGCGGGCGCGCCTGCCGGGGCGCTTCCAGATCGTGCCGGGCGCGGTGACTTGGCTCTTGGATGTGGCCCACAACGCCCAGGCAGCCGCAACCTCGGCGATCAACCTACGCGCTTTCGGTTGTCCAGGTTGCGTGCATGCGGTGTTCGGTGTCCTTCAAGATAAAAATCCAAGAGCCATTGCTGAGCCCCTGGTCGGACAGGTCGATGCTTGGTACCTTGGGCAAAGCGCAAACCCCCGGGCCCTACCCGTCGCCGATTTACGGGTGGGATTGGAGGACCTGGGGGCGGATCTGAATCTGCACGCATGCGGAGACATTACCGAGGCACTCCGGACCGCGGCGGGAAAGGCCCGGATCGGCGACTGCATCCTGGCATTCGGGTCTTTTAGCACCGTCGAGGCGGCCCTGCGGTACACTCACAGCGCAGGCGGCATCCTGATATAATCTTCCGCCGGTCCATCTGGATGGTGCTGGCCCCCTAAACATTTCAGTCGGTAACATTTCACTCGGTTGCGATGTTGTTGCGGGAAATCTTATGCAGGAAGGAGCAAAACGACGTTTGATAGGCGCGGCGGCCGTCGTCGTGCTGCTGGTGATCTTTCTCCCCATGCTCCTGGTGGAGGAGGAGACCTTACAGTCGGTGTCGGAACGGGAAATGGCGATTCCTCCACCGCCGCATCTCGACCAGGGCTACGATGCCCCCGTGATGGATCCTCCGGTTGAGCCCTTCGTGCCTACCCTCCCCGAGTACGGGGACCCGATGCCGGATTATCCATCGTCGCCGCAGGAGCTCCCGCTACCGGAGTTCTTTGAGACACCCGCAACAAGGGGACCCGAGATCATACCCGAGCCTAACCTCGCCCCGGTCGAGGAGACACCACCTCCGGCCATGTCCAAACCGGCACTCAAGGCAGCCACGACCCCGAGACTGAAGACGTCGCCCGCGGCCAAGCCTGAACTGGCACCCGCCAAACCCTCGGCTCCGGCCCGGTCGTCTCCAGGCCCCTCCTCTTGGATCATCCAAGTGGCTAGCCTGCAGGAGCACGCGCGTGCCGACAAGCTAGCGCAGGATTTGCGCGTCAAAGGATTTCCTGCCTATATCCAGGAAACCCGGGTGAAACAGAAGCTGTGGTACCGGATCCGCATCGGCCCGGAATTGACCCGCGAACGCATCGAGTCGATGGCCGCCTCGCTCCTCACGAAAACGGGGTTGAAGGGCCAGATTCAGCGTTACCCCTAAGAGGCTAACAAGCAGTAAACAGGCATGGGCTAGGTCGATTACGCTATCACTGAAATCATTCTGCTGAGTCGTGCGTGGACTCCTGCGCGAAGTGCTCTCTTTCGCCATCTTGCCCGTTGCACCCCTTATCACCTGGACCTTACCCTAAGGAGGTTTGCCGGTACGCTCGGGGGCTAGATCGCGAGCCTCTACTGCTTCGTTTCAGTCCATTTTTCTGGTAGAGGGATGGTGGTCTAGCTCGTCCCTGATTTTCCCTATTATTATCAGTTTGATAGCTTTAATGGTAAGGCTTGTACGAGTTGATCGGGAGGTAGGCCAATGGGTAAAAATATATCGTGCGTTTGACGGATGAGGAGCGTGAGCAGCCCATGGAGTGGGTGAATAAAAACAACGCAGCAGCGTAAGCAAAACGGCGAGTTTATTTTTTGCATGAGTGCTAGATGGTGTGTCCGGATGAGCAGCCGGTCCAGTTAATCGGAGAAACGCCTCGGCCCCCCCGGCCAAGCCAGCCGTGTCGCTACGACATAGGAGTACGAGCGGGTGGGAATGGCGGTCAACTTACTGAACCCTTGGGCGGCCGTCGCAAGGGCAGTGTGCCCACCATTTAAAATGGCACCCGATTTGGCGCTCAATGTGGATTACTCCGATGCCGACCAGGCGGTGCTGTTTGGGACCAGTTGAACACCCTCACCCCCGCCTCCCCACCTCCTTGCACACAGCCTTATCCGCCCGCCGAAGCACGGCGGTTGCTTGATCGGTTGGAAATTCATTGCACTCCTAAGCATGGCAGTTGGTTTGAACACAGCCAAAATTGAACTGAGTGTGTTTACTAGGCAATGCCTGAACCGGTGCACCCCGGATCTGGAAACACTCCGCTGTGGGGAAACTGCCTGGGCGCAGCATCGCAATGTCAAACAGGTTGGCATTGATCAGCAATGCACCACCGAGGTTGCACGCACTCAAGCTTATGCGACTCTATCCGCAATATTAGGGGGAAATGACGGGCCCCTTGAGCCGGACCGCATTGTACCGGGGAGATAGACTGAAACGAAGTACTACCCCTTGGGCCACGAACCCCCATCTGCTGCTCATCGCCGCCTTCCTGATCTTGGTCCTCGGGGTGCTGATCCTCGGGATGATCGTGAGCCACCTATTTCCTATGCTCTTGAAAAAGAAAGGACTTATTGTCGGGAACTGTATCATGGGGACGATATTCAGTGTGGCTAGGGGGTAATCCTGGCCGCAATGCTGGAGTTCCTCAGGTCACTCACACCTTTGCCGGAAGACGGCTGGTGGCGGCAATCATCATTCATCGGCCACTTCCAGCTCCTGGCCGAGCGAGCTCCCGGCGCAGGTGACGGATCAGTTGAAGGATTTATAGCGCGCGTCGCACCAAACCCGGCGATCCATCGGCAAGAGCGATGGCGGATCCGCTCGTCATACCTGGTACGGCAATACCGAAATATCGGTAACATCGTGTGGTGCTCCCATCGGGGATTTTTTGCTGCCAATGAACGCAAACCAACCCAAATCGGTCAAGATCGCCTCACCATTATCGACGGTTCTCTGTCCATTAACGCTTGATATTTTTAGCCAGTTGCGCTTATTTGCGGCTAAAGTTCTTAGTCTCAATACCCGTCGTTTGCATCCGCTAGAGGTACGTCATGTGCGGTATCGTCGGTATCGTCGGCCAGGGGCCGGTTAACCAATCCCTCTATGACGCTTTGTTGGTCCTGCAACACCGCGGACAAGACGCCGCCGGTATCGTCACCAGTGAAGGCGAGAAGCTCCATCTACGCAAAGACAACGGCCTAGTACGGGACGTCTTCCGCACTGAACATATGCTCTACCTGCGTGGTAATATGGGCCTAGGGCACGTGCGCTACCCCACGGCGGGCCTTGCAAGCTGTGCGGAGGCCCAACCCTTCTACACTAACTCACCATACGGGATCGTGCTCGCGCACAACGGCAATCTCACCAATGCCGAGGTGCTCAAGCGCGACCTATACGCCGAGGATCTACGCCACCTGAACACTGAATCGGATTCGGAGGTCCTGCTCAATATCTTCGCCCACGAGCTACAGCTTCAGGGCAAGCTGCAGATCGCCGAGCGGGATATCTTCGATGCCGTGGCGGGGGTCCATCGGCGCTGCCGTGGGGGCTATGCGACGGTCCTGATGATCCCGGGGTTTGGTATCTGCGGCTTCCGGGACCCCCACGGCATCCGGCCCGTAGTCTACGGCAAGCGCGAGACCGACACAGGCATCGAATACATGATCGCTTCCGAGAGCGTGGCCCTGGACACCCTGGGTTTTAAACTCATCGCGGACATCGCGCCGGGCGAGGCTGTGTTCATCCACGCCGACGGTCAGCTGTACCGGAAACAATGTGCGGAACAGCCGGTACTCTCGCCCTGTCTCTTCGAGTTCGTCTATTTTGCACGGCCGGACTCCATCATCGATAATATCTCGGTCTACCGGGCACGCCTGCGCATGGGGAAAAAGCTGGCCATGAAGATCAAGCGCGAGTGGAAGAACCATGAAATCGACGTTGTCATCCCGGTACCCGAGACCAGCCGTACCGCAGCCCTCCAGGTCGCTGACGGGCTGGGCATCGACTTCGCGGAAGGTTTCATCAAGAACCGCTACATCGGGCGCACCTTCATCATGCCGGGGCAGAAGGTGCGCAAGAAATCCGTGCGCCAGAAGCTCAACGCCATCGACCTGGAGTTTCGGCGCAAGAACGTGCTACTAGTGGACGACTCTATCGTCCGCGGAACCACGTCTCGGCAGATCATCCAGATGGCACGAGATGCGGGCGCCAAGCGGGTCTATTTCGCCTCTGCGGCTCCACCGGTGCGTTATCCCAATGTCTACGGCATCGACATGCCCACCGCGAGCGAGCTCATTGCCCACAGCCGTTCCGAGGATGAGGTCTGCCGCCTACTCCGAGCAGACGGTCTCATTTTCCAGGATCTGAACGACCTGATTGAGGCGGTCCAAAAGAAGAACAAGAGCGATGTGGACCGTTTCGACACCTCAGTATTCGACAGCGAATACGTGACCGGAGACGTCACCGCCCGCTATCTCGACCGGCTTGAGCAGGACCGTAGCAACAGCGTTAGGGAATCCGGCTTCCAGCCCAGCGAAACCGTCATCGAGATCTACAACACGGTCTGAGGCCATAGCCAGCTGCACCGCAGCCTACAGTTTGTCAGGGGGCAGTTGTCAGTCAGTTATCAGCTTTAGAGACTATCCTAAGAACTAACCCAATTGTTTGTCATTTCGAGCGCAGTGAGAAATCCTTGCCCCGACGGAGGAGAGGTCTTATGATTCGAGTGTCTATTTCCCCAGCCTGTTTTACGGATGAAGCGCTCTCCCTGCAGTCAAGATGACAGGTTCCGGTTGAGCTAATAAGAAGTATGCTAAGAGTTTCTAGACAGCCTCTAAGGTAACCGGAGGTATCCGACGAGCTAGGCATAAGCGCCAAGAGATACGATATGAAGATGTGGTGGGGCTTAGTCTAGGAGCGCGGGTTCTTGGGGTTGCTTTCATACCGACATAGGCAAAATTCATGGCACTTGAATGTAGGTGCTTTGGTTGTGGCGGAGAAGCTGTCGATTGCACGTTAGGTGATCGTAGACATCCCCTTAATAAAGAGACTAATCAGAGAAGGTAACTATAAAAAACAACAATGAGGATACAAGCACTGCTTTTCGTCATTAGTTGTTGGAATGGTTGGAATGCCAATTGAGTGAAGGCGGCCTTAAACAATACATCAAGCTATCTATTAAGGATAGATGGAATCCCGTCCCTGACTTAATGTGGCTGAAGTAGTCCTCGGGATGGTGCTCGGTCAGAAAGCTGGCATCTTCCTCCATGCTATCCATGCCGAGGGTTCGATAGGTGGCGATATGGACGCGGGCATTTTTGGCATTGTTGGTGTCTCGTCGCCGCTGCGTTTGACCTCAGCGACACCGAGGCTGAAGACGTTCTGAAAGGTGCTAAGAGCCTGGGAGCACAGCTCGTCATAGTCGCAGACGAACAAGGCGCGTTTAAGCTGCCCGGCATTGGCGATGCGTTTGAGCAGATCGCCGGCAACAGGTCGTCGCTATCATGCGACGACGGAACATCCTCGCTAGCGTGGATATCCATAGCAATACTGGTTGCAACCCCCACTATGGTTGCATCAATGTCCTGGACTACCGCTATCTGCACCTGGCA
>Ga0209680_1000048_pt1 | contig 35272 bp, 33 predicted proteins | sample WorMetLIZISLAND1_FD_187413 | JGI IMG/M metagenome (GOLD analysis project Ga0209680, IMG submission 187413) | Marine gutless worms symbiont microbial communities from Max Planck institute for Marine Microbiology, Germany - Olavius loisae LIZARD... ... | reverse complement strand
CGGGGTTCACGCTGGTCGTTCGGAAGCAGGCGCGAGTTAATCTCCGTTACAGGGTCAAAGCCCTAATTCGAGCATCCAACCTGCGACCTATCCGCCTCTCCCAACACCTATCACGGCGCCGGGCACCCGACCGTTCACACCTCATTCATGCCATCTCCGTTTAGCGGATAAGGTAGTTCTGCCAAACGGGACAAATGGCCGGGTTGCAGGCCGTTCGGGTGGAAAGAGATAGCGGGTAGGCCGGTGTTAGCCGCACCAATCCCCGTCCGAAGGTCGTGGTTGCCGGATACGGATACAGACGGGTCTCCGAGGACAGGGGTTACCCCGACGTCAAACCGGACATCGTCACCGCGGCGTCTAACGCGGCTCGCAATGGCAATCGGCTCAAACCACGGCTGTTCAGCCGCGTGTTCGACGGCGGCAACAACCAATTCGAGATTCGCGGAAGCGAAACCTGCATCGCTCCGGAATTCTCCGGAGATCGTGCCGAGTTGCAGCGGAACGCCGGCGGTCTCGATACCCATTTCCACCACGTTGAATTCGGCAACCGCCTCATCCCGGGTCGACGAAAAGTCGATGCGGACCGCTGCCGTCGCATCCGTGAGCCGGTGTCCCGCCGCCTGCGCCGTCAGGTGATCGGTGACGATTTCGCCAGCAGCCGTGATTGCCGGGCCTGACCAGGAAACATGCAGGTCGCCACCGACGACGCCGGTCAAATCGCTGACGAACCCCTCGATCGCCGGCAGGTCCGACGGTTTCAGGCCGCTTTCGGAGAACAACGTCAGCGGCAGGCGGAACCGGCCCTTGCCCCTGGATTCCGCCAACTCGTGAACAACTTCCGCCGTCACCCGCAGTTGGCCCGCCGCCGTCGATGCCTCGACATCGGCTTCGACCCAGCCACCCGCATATTCCAAATTCCCCTCGATGTTGACGGCACCGAGTTTCGATTGAGCCCCGAGATCCTCGAGGATGCCGCCGGAAAAGGCGGCCGTGACGGCTTCCGCCCCGGGTGCCGATTGAACGATCGCTTCCACCCCCTGCAAGCGGAGATCCCGCCCTGCAACGGACTTTGCGGTCAGCGAAATCGCTACGGCTGCGTCTCCCGAGAGGTCAGGCGCCACATCCGCGGACAGCGAAACCTGGGCCTCGATGCCGGCTAGATTTAGCCGGATTTGGCCGTCATCGAGCCTTATCCGGGGAAGAGCGGGGGGCGGTTCCGACGTCACACCACCGGATCGCTCTTGGGCGGATTTCGAACGGATAATCCCGATGAACCCCTTGTCCAGGGATCGGCTCTCGACACGCAGGCCTGCGACCCGAACTTCCTTGAACCGACCGTTGAACAATCCCTCGGCGGAATAGGTCACGGATAGGGAATCGACTTTCACGTCCGGCCCGAGAACGAGGTTCTCCAGCTCGAGGCGATCCGCGCCGAACCCAGCCACGGAAAAGGACACGCCTGGGATGCCTTGGTTCGCCAGAACCCGGGGACCGACGAATTCCAGGATCACACCCCGGTAAACACCGGCAATGGCCATCACCGCGAAAACCAGGGCGAAGAAAGCCAAGACATGGGGTGCGAACCGGGTCATCGGCAACGTTGGAACCTTGCCTCATCCATCGATCGAGTGTCTCACAGCAACATGGGCGGATGCAGGTCTTTTTTCACTTAGATCTCGATGCAGACCTTGCCGAAATGGGCTCCCGATTTCAGGTAACGAAAGGCGTCGGCGGACGCCTCGAATGGGAAGGCCTTGTCGATCACCGGCTTGATTTGATGGGTCGCCATGGCCCTCAGCATGGACTGCATGTCGGCGCGGCTGCCGACCGTGACGCCCTGCATCCGCACTTTCCTCGAAACGACGAAGGGCAACAGTGCATTGCCGAAGGTGGCACCGGAAAGCACGCCGATCATGCTCAATGTGCCGCCCGGCCGGACGGCGATCAGGGATTGTTTGAGTGTCTCCTTGCCACCTAGCTCCATCACGTTGTCGACGCCCCGTCCGCCGGTAATCTCGAGAGCCTGTTTTCCCCAGTCCGGATTGTCCGCGTAGTTGATCAGGTGGTCGGCACCGAGACCGCGAACCCGTTCAAGCTTCTCGTCTGACGAGGACGTCGCAATGACCTCGGCGCCGATCATCTTGGCGAATTGAAGGGCGAACAAGGCGACACCGCCGGTGCCCTGGATGAGGACCGTGTCTCCAGGCTTGGCGGGACAATCGCCGACGAGTGCGTTCCAAGCCGTCAACGCGGCACAAGGCAGGGAGGCAGCTTCGGTGTCCGATAGGTAATCGGGCACGTTGACCAAATTGTGCTGTTTGAACGCCTTGAGGGTGCACAACATCCCATCCGTGTCCCGGCCCCAGTCACTTTCGATGGTGAGGTTGTCCGGCTCGCCGCCGGTCCAGTCGCGGAAAAACAGCGACGACACGCGATCGCCGACTTTGAATTCCGAGACGGCGGCGCCGACGCTGACAACTTCACCGACCCCGTCTGACAGGGGGATCAGGTTTTCCGCCTTTTGCCGGCTTCGGTATGCGCCCATGGAGATGAGCAGGTCGCGGTAATTGAGGGATGCCGCGGCCATCCTGACCAGGATTTCATCCGGTCCCGGTTCCGGGTCCGGCGGGGTGACGATCTCGAGACCCTCGGGTCCCTCCGGTCTCCGGATAACGACTGCTTTCATGTCAATTCCTTCTCAAGACGTTCCAGTTGCGGAAACGGTCGACCCCCAGTCCATCCATATCGACCACCGGCACGCGCCCCTCGATCAAGTCCGCCAGCAGGTCTCCCGAACCACATGCCATTGTCCAACCGAGGGTTCCATGCCCCGTGTTGAGATAGAGATTCCCGTACCCGGTGGGGCCGATGATCGGCACGCTGTCCGGCGTCTGGGGCCGCAATCCGGCCCAGAACTCGGCCTTGTCCGGTTCTCCGACACCGGGAAAGAGACTGAGGGCATTGTCCAGCATGGCGCGCGAACGCTTTTCGTCGATACGGGTATCGTACCCGGCGATTTCGGCCATGCCGGCGATCCTGAGCCTTGACCCGAGCCGGCTATAAACCAGCTTTCGCTCGTCGTCGATGATGCCGCCCTGCGGCGCCTTTTCAGGTTTCGTGATCGGCAAGGTCACGGAATATCCCTTGGCCGGATAGACGGGCAGCCACACGCCGATCGGATTAGTAATCAGGGGCGAATAGCTTCCCATGGCAACGACGTAGACATCGGCGCGCATGGTTCCCACGGTCGTTTCGACACCGAGTATGCTGTCTTCGGCGGTCGCGAAACCGGCGACTGACGTGTCCAGTCGGAATTCGACACCCATTGAGCGGCAGATTTCAGATAGAGCGAGACTGAACGTATGGGCATCTCCCGTTTCGTCGTCAGGGCAATGGAACCCGCCGATAATCGGCTCCTGCGTATCCGTGAGAGCCGGCTCGATGCGGAGGCAGTCTTCACGTTCGACAGCGTTGCGAGAACACCCCAGGCCGGAGACCAATTCCGCCTGTGTGGCCCCAAACCGAAAGGCCTTGGGATCGCGAAACAGGTGCAAGATGCCTTTCGCGGCATGATCGAAATCCAGGTCGTATTCGCGCCGAACCTCCGTGAGTTTTTCCAGGCTGTGCAGTGCGATTCGAAGCATGCGCTCGGTATTGCGCTTGGCGCGGGCCGATGTGCAGTTCCAAAGGAACCGCGCACACCAGTCCCAGAGTTTGGGATCATTCTTGATCCGCAGGAGTAAGGGGGCATCCTCGCGACCGATCCAACCAAACACTTTGCGCAAATTCTCGGGAGACGGCCAAGGATCCGTATGGCTCACCGATATCTGGCCGCCGTTGGCGAGGCTGGTTTCCTCAGCCGGCGCGTCTCGCCGGTCGACGACAGCCACTTCGTGGCCGCGTCGGGCCAGATAGTAGGCAGTCGCCACACCGATCAGACCCGCGCCTAAAACCAATACTCTCAACAGAAACCTCGTTCCGCATATTCCATTTTCGTCGGGATTAAAGCGTTTCCGACCCTTCAGCCGCCCACTATCATGGATCGGCCGTGCAGTCAGGAAAAAAGCAAACGGGCGGACATGAATAAAAACGCGCTACTCACCGTCGATGAAATGTACCAAGCCGACGCCGCTGCCATTAAGGGCGATGTTCCCGGTATCGACCTGATGGAAAACGCCGGCCAGGCGATCTTCGACGAGATCGTCGAACGCTGGGAACAGCAGCCTGTCTCCGTGCTTTGCGGCCCTGGGAATAACGGCGGCGACGGTTTCGTCGTGGCCAGGCTACTGGACGGAATCGGCTGGCCGGTTACGGTCTATTTGCTGGGTGATCGAAATAATCTTAAGGGCGATGCGTTAACCAACGCGGCGCGATGGACCGGTCAGGTACTCCCTCTCGATCCGAGCGCACTGGATGGAACACCTCTCGTCGTCGACGCGTTGTTCGGTGCCGGCTTGGCTCGTCCACTCGAAGGACGTGTATTGGACGTCGTCACGAAGATCAACGAACTCGGCCTTCCTTGCATTGCCGTAGACGTGCCGAGCGGTGTGCATGGTGACAGTGGCGAAATTCTCGGCGATGCACCGTTTGCCGATCTCACGGTCACCTTCTTCCGCGCCAAACCGGGCCATTTGCTCTACCCTGGTGCGGAACGCACGGGCGACGTCATCATTGCCGAAATCGGCATACAGGAAAACGTCCTCGAAACCATCGGGCCGCATACGTTCGTGAACGGGCCGGCGCTTTGGTCGGACAAGTTAAAGTGGTCCGATTGGCGGTCCCACAAGTATTCGCGCGGGCACCTGCTCATTGCCGGCGGCAAAAGAATGACGGGAGCCGCTCGGTTGGCCGCCCGTGCGGCGAGGCGGGTCGGCGCAGGTCTGGTCACCGTCGCCGCGCCGACGGAGGTCTTCACGATCTATGCCGGCGACGCGCCCGGTATGATCGCGCTTCCTGTGGATGACGCCGGTGATTTCGAAGATCTGCTAAACGATGAGCGTCGCAATGCGCTCATCGTTGGGCCCGGCTTGGGCGTTACCGAAGAGACCAAGACCTGGGTCGAGGCCGCGCTTGAATCGGCGAAAGCTGGCGTGATCGATGCCGATGCGCTGAGCGTCTATCAGGACAATCCGCCCGAATTGTTCGAGATGCTCAGCGAAAGTCATGTCATCACGCCGCACGAGGGTGAATTCGCCCGCCTGTTCCCGGTCGACGGCAACAAAGTCGAGCGCGCCCGGAGAGCCGCCGAACGATGTGGCGCGACGGTCCTCTTGAAAGGGCCAGACACGGTGATCGCGTCTCCCGATGGGCACGCCGTGATCGACGCCGGAGGATCACCGTTTCTGGCCACCGGCGGCACAGGCGACGTCCTTGCCGGATTGACGGGCGGGTTGTTGGCGCAAGGCCTCCGTCCCTTCGATGCCGCATGCGCGGCCGTTTGGATCCTGGCTGCGGCGTCAGACCAGCATGGCCCCGGCTTGATCGCCGAGGACATCCCGGATTCGGTACCTGTCGTCCTTGCCGGACTTTACGATTCGCTCTCCTGAACGCCTTGCAATGCCAATCTGATTGATCGATCTTCTGAGAATGGGTGTACAAGCCAAATCCGGGTTTATTGACCGCACGCTTCGCAATCTGAAGAGCGGTTGGCGCTCGATAGCCGGCGCTTCCTATGATGCCTCTGCCGCCAGCGACCGGCCGGATATTCCCGAAGAAGACCTTGAACGGGTCCGCAAACGTATGCGCGAGTGCCTGGAAGGACGCGGCGGCGAGGTCTCGGCCCGCTCACGTGCCGCCGCCATGGGGCACGTTTATCTGGCCCTCGATCCGACGGGACGCGAGCGTTTCCTGCGGCTGATGGCCGAAGAGTTCGACGTCGACCAAAATTCCGTGGATCTGGCGATCGGTGCCCTGCGCCGGGCCGACGGCCCGTCGGAGCGTTTCAAAGCGGAGGAGGGGCTTCGTCGCGCTCTTCAGGCGCCGCGCCTGAAACTGCTCACCCAGTTCAATGCGCTGCCGGACGGGGTCAAGTTCCTGGTCGAACTCAGGGCCGATCTGTTGGCCATTGCCGATAAAGACGCGGCGATGCTGGGATTGGAACGCGATCTCAAGGAACTCCTGACTTCGTGGTTCGACGTCGGCTTCTTGGAACTCAGGCGCATCACCTGGGATACCGCATCGGCAGCGCTTCTCGAGAAACTAATCGCCTACGAGGCCGTACATGCCATCGAGAGTTGGGACGACCTGAAGAACCGATTGGATTCAGATCGCCGCTGCTATGGCTATTTTCACCCCCGCATGCCCCACGAGCCGTTGATCTTCGTCGAGGTCGCCCTCGTCAACGGGCTCGCCGACAATGTCCAGGCCCTGCTCGATGCCGACGCACCCGTCGTCGACCCCGAAAGCGCCGACACGGCGATTTTCTATTCCATATCGAATGCTCAGAAGGGCCTTGTCGGGATCAGCTTCGGCAATTTCCTGATCAAGCGTGTCGCTGCCGACTTGGCTGGTGAACTGAAAGGCCTGAAAACCTTTTCTACGCTGTCACCCATACCGGGCTTCGCCAAATGGCTCGATAAGACTCTTGCCCAGGGCAAACCGAAACTGTTGACGCAGAGCGAAAGGCGCAGTTTGAACCTCGCCTCCGGCCGCTCGAAAGGAGCGAAAGGACTACTCAAGAAAGTCCTTTCCAAGACGGATTGGATTGAAGACGAGAACCTCCGCCACGCCTTGAAAAGCCCCCTCATGCGTCTCTGCGCCCTCTATCTGGCGGAAGAACGACGCGGAGACGGACGCACCCTCGACCCCGTCGCTCATTTCCACCTGTCCAACGGGGCCGTCATGGAACAGCTCAACTGGCTGGCCGATACCTCTGAAAAGGGCATGACACAATCGGCCGGAATGATGATCAATTACCTCTATGACCTGGACCGGATCGAGGCCAATCACGAGGACTACACGGGTTCGCGGACGGTGAACGTCTCTTCCGCAATTCGCGCGATTTTGAAGGGGTAAAAGCACCAGCAATCAGGGCTTGAAATGCCCGAATACCCGCCCATTTCATGCAATTGACAGAGGAGGTTATTCGTATAGAGTGGCGCCCCGCTCATCACAGGTGCCGTTTCGCCGGTACTTGCGGGCGTGGCGGAACTGGTAGACGCGCTAGGTTTAGGTCCTAGTGACGCAAGTCGTGGGGGTTCGAGTCCCTCCGCCCGCACCAGTCGGACACCGGCCTGGAAGGGCGCCAGGCATTTAAGAGGGTCAATGTGTAACGGGTTTTCCCTCCGCGCGACGGCGAGGAAAACAGATAACATTTTCGGTCGAGACAATCATGCAGGTTACAGAAACAAAATCCGAGGGATTGAGCCGCGAATACAAGGTGTGTTTGCCGGCAAAAGATATCGAAGAAAAAATTTCCGATCGCTTGAAGCAGATCGCGTCAACGGCGCAGTTGCCCGGGTTCCGTCCGGGCAAGGTACCGGTATCGCTTCTCCGCAAAAGATACGGACCGTCCGTCATGGGCGAGATGTTGGAACAGGCGGTTGGCGACTCGTCGCAGCAGGCGCTTGCCGAAAAGGGCGTACGCCCGGCCATGCAGCCTGAGATCGAAATCACCTCGTTCGAAGACGGAAAGGATCTGGAATACACAATTGCCGTCGAGATGCTACCCGAGATCAAGGCTGTCGACTTCAAGAAGATCAAAGTCGAACGAATGATCCCGAAAGCCGACGAGAAAGCGGTGCAGTCGGCCTTGGAGAACTTGGCCAACGCCCAAAAATCATCCGAACCGATCAAACGCAAACGCAAGAGCAAAGCCGGCGACATCGTGGTCATCGATTTCGTCGGGTCCGTTGACGGCACGGAATTCCCTGGTGGTAAGGCAGACGGCTACGAACTCGAACTCGGGTCCGGCAGCTTTATCCCCGGCTTCGAAGACCAACTCATCGGCGTCGACGCGGAAAGCCATGTCGATGTCAACGTTGCCTTCCCGGAAGAGTATGCAGCAGCGGACCTGGCCGGTAAGGACGCGGTCTTTGCCGTCGACGTCAAAGAAATTCGGGAAGCGACGCCAGCTCCCATCGATGACGAATTGGCCAAGAAGGTCGGAATGGACGACCTTGAGAAGCTGAAGGAAGCGATCGTCGAAGAGCAAAGTCGGGAGTTCAACGGTGTCGCCCGTATGCTTCTGAAACGCCTTCTGATGGACCAGTTGGCCGATGAATGTGACTTCGAACTTCCGCAAAAACTGGCGGACAGCGAATTCCAGGCGATATGGGATCAGTACCAGCAAACCAAGAAATCTGGCGACGATCAGGACGGCGAGGGTGAGAGCGAACTGAGTGAGGACGAGCAGAAGCAGGAATTCCGGGATATCGCCGATCGCCGGGTCCGCCTGGGATTGATGCTCTCCGACATCGGACGGACCAACAACATTCAAATCAGCCAGGACGACATCACCCAAGCGGTCATGGCTGAGGCCCGCCAAAACCCGGGCCACGAGCAGGAAGTCATGGATTACTTCCAGAACAACGCCGAGGCGATGCAGCAACTGACGGCACCCATTTACGAGGAGAAAGTCGTCGATTTCATCATCGAAATGGTGGAGGTGACTGATAAGGAAGCCACCATGGAAGAGTTGATGAAAGCCGTCGAGGCGGATTCCGAGAAAGGTTCGGAATCGCCGGGGAAAACCAAGGCCAAGAAAGCGTCCGGCGGCAAGTCGACGGCGAAGAAAAAAGCGCCGGCGAAAAAGGCTGCGGAAAAAGAGGAATAGGCGGGCGGTTGGCCCCGTAAGATATGCCCGTAAGATATGAAAGTGGAAACTCTGCGATGAGCGATCCGGTCGAAACCTATATGAACTCCCTTGTCCCGATGGTCGTCGAAACGACGAACCGTGGCGAGCGGGCCTATGACATCTACTCCCGTTTGCTTAAAGAACGGATCGTCTTTCTGACCGGTGGGGTCAACGACGCGGTGTCGAGCCTGATTTGCGCCCAACTCCTGTTCTTGGAATCCGAGAACCCGTCGAAGGACATTGCGTTTTATATCAACTCGCCGGGTGGCGTAGTGACCTCGGGTCTCGCCATCTACGACACCATGCGCTACATCCGCCCCGACGTGTCGACCGTCTGTATCGGACAAGCCGCGTCCATGGGGTCCTTGCTGTTGTGCGCCGGCGCCAAGGACAAACGCTACGCATTGCCCAACTCGCGGGTCATGATTCACCAGCCTTCCGGCGGTGCCCAGGGCCAGGCGACGGACATCGAAATCCAGGCCCGTGAAATCCTGAGCATGCGCGAAAGGCTCAATCAGATTTACGTCGAGCATACGGGGCAGGATCTGGAAACGATTGAAGGCGCCGTCGAGCGGGATCGTTACATGGGCCCGCAGGAAGCGAAGGAATTCGGATTGATCGATGAAGTCGTGATCAACCGACCGGAAACCGATGAAGATTCAGAAGATACCGGTTCCGAGGACAGTAACGACGATTAACGAAGACGAAAAGATTCGCGTATAGGGTCGCTTGAATCTTGTGTTTGAACCCTCACCTAGAAGGGGAATTGGTTCGTTCACTACACGTTCGCGCTACGCCCGCCGTCTTATTTTGCATTGTCTGTCACTGATGCGAACGAGTAACATAGCGGTACCGGGCCGGCCCCACTGACGGAGTTTCCATGACCAAATCTACCGGCAGCGATTCCAAGAACACGCTTTACTGCTCGTTCTGCGGAAAGAGCCAGCATGAGGTCCGCAAGCTGATTGCGGGGCCCACCGTGTTCATCTGTGATGAATGTGTCGAACTGTGCATGGACATCATTCGCGAGGAACACAAGACCAGCCTCGTCAAATCCGGTGACGGGGTACCAACCCCGCGCGATATTTGTTCGGTTCTCGATGACTACGTTATTGGACAGGACAGCGCCAAACAGGTTTTGTCGGTCGCGGTCCACAATCATTACAAGAGGCTCAGTCACGGGTCCTCGAAGAACAGTGACGTTGAGTTGGCTAAGTCCAATATCCTGCTGATTGGGCCAACCGGTTGTGGCAAGACGCTCCTTGCTCAAACCCTCGCGCGAATTCTCGACGTTCCGTTCACCATGGCGGATGCGACGACGCTGACCGAAGCGGGGTACGTCGGAGAAGACGTCGAGAACATCATCCTCAAGCTTTTACAGGCCGCTGACTACAACGTAGAACGGGCGCAACGCGGGATCGTCTACATCGATGAAGTCGATAAGATTTCCCGCAAATCGGACAATCCATCGATCACGCGCGATGTCTCTGGTGAGGGTGTCCAGCAGGCGCTGCTGAAAATCATGGAAGGCACGGTCGCCAGTGTGCCGCCGCAAGGGGGACGCAAACACCCGCAGCAGGAATTCCTGCAAGTCGACACCACCAACATCCTGTTCATATGCGGTGGCGCTTTCGCGGGACTCGACAAGATCATCTCGGCGCGCGGCAAGGGCTCATCGATTGGTTTCGGCGCCGACGTCCGCTCGCCGGACGAAAGGCAAACCGGAGAGATCTTGAGCGAGGTCGAACCGGAAGACCTGTTGAAATTCGGTTTGATTCCTGAGTTCGTGGGGCGCCTGCCGGTGCTAGCGACGCTTACCGACCTCGACGAAAAGGCGTTGGTTGAAATTCTGACGAAGCCGAAGAACGCACTCGTCAAACAATACCAGCGCCTATTCGAAATGGAGGATATAAGCCTCAGTTTCTCCGATAGTGCGCTCGACGCCATCGCCGAGAAAGCGGTCGAACGCAAGACCGGCGCTCGCGGGCTGCGTTCGATCATGGAGAATATCCTTCTCGATACCATGTTCGATCTTCCGGGCATGGAGGGCGTTGAAGAGGTCGTCATCAATCGCGAAGTTACCGACGACAACGCCAAGCCGCTCTACATCTATTCCGACCGCAAGGACGACGTCGAATCAAGCGCCTGACGGCGGGGCGGGCTAGCCGCCTCTTGCGTGACCCGGCCGCCGTGACCACTTATTGCTAGGCTGTCGGCCGTTGACCAAGTTTCCGTAGGAAAAGAAGGCATCAATCCCGTGACCTACCAAATCGAGCAGTATCCCGTTCTCCCGCTACGCGACATCGTCGTCTTCCCCCACATGATCGTTCCCTTGTTTGTCGGCCGCGACAAGTCCGTCCGCGCCCTCGAAGACGTCATGAAGGACGACAAGCAGGTCTTGCTGGTTGCCCAAAAGAACGCGGCACAGGACGACCCGGACCAGGAGGACATTTACGAAGTCGGAACGGTATCGACGGTTCTTCAGTTCCTCAAACTTCCGGACGGCACGGTTAAGGTCCTGGTCGAGGGCACGCAGCGGGCCCGCATCACGCAATACACGGATAATCCCGATTTCTTCGAAGCCAGCGCGGCTCTGATCGACGAACCGGAAGATGACGATCAGGAATTGGAAGCATTGTCGCGGTCCGTCATTACCCAATTCGAACAATATATAAAGTTAAACAAGAAAATCCCTCCGGAAGTTCTTGTCTCTATTAATCAAATTGAGAGCACAAGCAAACTCGCCGATACGGTCGCGTCGCATCTGGCGTTGAAGATATCGGAAAAGCAGGAACTGCTCGAACTGGATACTGTCGCCGAACGCCTTGAGCGCGTCTATTCCTATATGGAAGCGGAAATCGGCGTGTTACAGGTCGAGAAAAAGATCCGATCCCGCGTCAAACGCCAGATGGAGAAGACTCAACGCGAGTACTATCTCAACGAACAGCTGAAGGCGATCCAGAAGGAGCTCGGCGAATCCGACGACGGGCGCGACGAAGCGGCCGAGCTTGAAGAAAAGATCGAAAAGACCAAGCTCAGCAAGGAGGCCAAGGAGAAGGCCCTGGGCGAGCTGAAGAAACTGAAATCCATGGGCCCGATGTCGGCCGAAGCGACGGTTGTTAGGAATTATCTTGATTGGATGCTGTCGATTCCGTGGAAAAAGCGGACCCGAATCAAAAAGGATCTGAAAGGCGCCCAGGAAATACTCGACGCCGATCACTACGGGCTCGAGAAGGTCAAGGAACGGATCATCGAATACCTGGCCGTTCAGCACCGTACCAATAAGGTTTCCGGCCCGATTCTCTGTCTGGTCGGACCGCCGGGTGTCGGCAAGACGTCGCTCGGCAAATCGATTTCCCGGGCCACCGGCCGCAACTTCGTGCGCATGTCGCTCGGCGGCGTTCGTGATGAATCGGAGATTCGCGGGCACCGACGAACCTATATCGGGTCCATGCCCGGCAAGGTCATCCAGGGCATGAAAAAGGCCAAGTCATCGAACCCGCTGTTCCTCCTCGACGAGGTCGACAAAATGGGACACGACTGGCGCGGCGACCCGGCGTCGGCGCTGCTCGAAGTGCTCGACCCGGAGCAGAATTCCGCATTCAACGACCATTACCTGGAGGTCGATTACGATTTGTCGGACGTCATGTTCGTGACCACGGCGAACACGCTCAACATTCCAGGCCCGCTGCTCGACCGTATGGAGGTGATCCGGCTGTCGGGCTACACCGAAGACGAGAAGGTCGAGATCGCGCGCCGTCACCTGATCCCCAAACAGATCGAAAAACACGGTCTCAAGGAAGGGGAGTGGGCGATATCTGAGTCCGGACTGCGGGACCTGATCCGTTTCTATACCAAGGAATCCGGTGTCCGTAACCTGGAGCGCGAAATCGCCAATCTGGCCCGGAAATCCGTCCGGGATATCCTGATGGGCGACAAAAAGAGCGTGTCGATCACGCGCCGGAACCTCGGAAAGATGGCCGGCATCAAACGTTACCGTTTCGGTGAGATCGAAAAGGAAGACCTCGTTGGGGTGACGACGGGTCTCGCATGGACGGAAGTCGGCGGCGAATTGCTCAATGTCGAGGCGGTGATGGTCCCCGGCAAGGGCAAGATGACCATCACCGGCAAGCTAGGCGATGTGATGACCGAATCGATCCAGGCTGCCAAGTCGTTTGTGCAGTCCCGCGCCGTCGATTTCGGGATCGAGCCGCCGTTGTTCAACAAGAAGGATATCCATGTCCACGTACCGGAAGGGGCGACGCCGAAAGACGGCCCCTCAGCCGGTGTCGCCATGGTGACGTCGATCGTCTCGGTATTGACCGGCACCCCCGTCGACAAGTTCACGGCCATGACCGGGGAGGTCACGCTGCGGGGTCGGGTGTTGCCGATCGGCGGCTTGAAGGAAAAACTGTTGGCTGCGTTGCGCGGTGGAATCCGCACCGTCCTTATCCCCAAGGAAAATGAGAAGGACCTTGAGGACATCCCCGAAAACGTCAAACGGGGCCTCGATATCATTCCGGTGACGGTTGTCGAAGAGGTCCTCGAGAAAGCACTCGCGGAACCACTCACTCCCATCGAATGGACGGAAAAGGACGAGATCGAGAAGTCCGTGAACGCGGTAGGCGACGACGATGAAATGAGTGACGTCGTCACCCACTGATCGACGCTCCCGGACGGCAAAAAGTCCCGGAAAACCGGGCTAGACAGGCACCCCGATTCGCCCGATTCGCCGACTTTTTGACCGTATATTATGCTCCCGGTGGTGAATTCGGGGCATGTTTCGCTTCCGTTCCATCGCCAATCTTTGTTTAAGACCGGGCACTTAGGCCGAAACCCGCAAGATTCCGCGGAAAAACGCAGTTGTTGAATTGACGGGTTTCGTTTCGCGCAATTAGACTCGCCGCCATCGTTGAAGCCGATGGAATCCAAGGGATTCCCAGGCTTTCAAAGGTTTTAGTTTTCGCCATCCACCAATAGAGAAAAGGGGGCCATCCATTGAATAAGAATGATCTGATTGCTGCTGTTGCCAATAACTCGGGACTCTCCAAAGCCGATGCCGGCAAAGCCGTCGACGGAGTGTTCGACGCCATCACCAGCGCTTTGAAAGGCGGTTCGGAAGTTCGTTTGGTCGGGTTCGGCACGTTCAGCGTCTCGAACCGTGCAGCCACCACCGGACGCAATCCGCGGACCGGCGAAACGATTCAGATTCCGGCTTCCAAGCAGCCGAAGTTCAAAGCGGGCAAAGGGCTCAAGTCCGCCGTCAACTGACGACGCCTTATTCGACAAGAAAACCGGCTGTTCCGTTCAGGGGCAGCCGGTTTTCATTTTCCTGATATGTCATCGCTCGCGTCCCGCCAAACGGCCTTGTAATTGCGGCGCCAAAGCGAGTATTTTCCGGCCCTGGTAGAGGGCGGTTAGCTCAGCTGGGAGAGCGTTCGGTTTACACCCGAAAGGTCGGCGGTTCGATCCCGTCACCGCCCACCATTTCCCTTTTTGAGATCGCGCCGCCGCGCATCGCGTCATATTGCTCGGAGAGCGCTTGACACCCCTTCAGGGGTGGATTACACCTCCCCTCCCTGATGGTTCCCAGCGATGATTTCGTTCGGAAATCCAAGGCACCGGATGGGGGTGTAGCTCAGTTGGTTAGAGCGCTGGCCTGTCACGCCAGAGGCCGCGGGTTCGAGTCCCGTCACTCCCGCCACTTCCCCTGTTATCCCACAATTGAACCGCTGTCCGCCGACAGCCTGTTTTGGGCATTGCGAGACACATCTGCCGGGAAGGCTTTTGTATTGCGAAAGCTGATCAGGTAGGGCAGGGTAGCGCGAGTTCGAGGAAGGGCTTACGAGGGGGATACAGTTGGAATCCTTACTGTCGGAATATCTGCCGATTCTCATATTCCTCGGGATCGCCATTGCCATCGCCTGCATTGCGGTTGCGGCCTCCTACATCGTTGCGACACAGCGTCCCGACGTCGAAAAAAACTCAACATATGAATGCGGATTCGATGCATTTGGCGACTCGCGCCAGAAGTTTGACGTGCGATTTTACCTCGTCGCCATATTGTTCATCATATTCGACCTCGAAGTCGCCTTTCTGTTTCCCTGGGCGATCAGCCTTGGAAAGATCGGCGTATTCGGTTTTTGGTCGATGATGATCTTTCTCGCCATCCTGACCGTCGGCTTCATATACGAATGGAGAAAAGGGGCGTTGGAATGGGAGTAGAGCAAACTTCTCCGCTGCCCCCGGGTTCCGAGCAGGATCTGCTCTTGAAACAAATGGCGGGCGAACTTCAGGACAAAGGATTTGTCGTCGCCAATCTCGACAAACTCGTCAATTGGGCGCGGACCGGTTCCCTATGGCCGATGACGTTCGGCCTTGCGTGCTGTGCCGTCGAGATGATCCACGCCTATTGCAGCCGCTATGATCTCGACCGTTTCGGCGTGGTGCCGCGTCCAAGTCCTCGACAATCCGACGTCATCATCGTGGCCGGGACCTTGACCAACAAGATGGCGCCCGCATTCCGCAAGGTCTATGACCAGATGGCCGAGCCGAGATACGTCATTTCCATGGGGTCGTGCGCAAACGGCGGCGGTTATTACCACTATTCCTACTCCGTGGTCCGCGGGTGCGATCGAGTCGTTCCGGTTGACGTTTATGTTCCGGGGTGTCCGCCGACGGCGGAAGCGCTTGTCTACGGCGTATTGCAGTTGCAAAAGAAGATCAGGCGAACAGGAACCCTGTGGCGCTGACGGCGCGGCTGGAGAGAACGCAAGGCACCCGATATGGACCTCGACCTTAACGAACTCAAGGAATACATCCAGGATGCCGTGGCGGAAGACGTGTCCGCCGCTGAAATCGCGCTCGACGAACTGATGATCACCGTCAACCGGGAAAACATCGTGAAAGTGATGTTGTTCCTTCGCGATGACGTCAACTGCCAATTCAAACAACTGGTCGACATTTGCGGAACCGACCATCCCGACTGCCACCCGCGCTTCGCCGTCGTTTACAACTTGTTGAGCCTGACCCACAACTTCCGGATTCGCGTTCGGGTGTGGACCAGTGAAGACGAACCGGTCCCGTCGGTGACCAGCGTCTACAGCGCGGCCAATTGGTTCGAACGGGAAACCTGGGACCTCTTCGGCATCTATTTCTCGGAACACCCGGATTTAAGGCGCCTTCTGACGGATTACGGTTTTGAAGGACATCCGTTACGCAAGGACTTCCCGCTCACCGGGTTCGTCGAGATGCGCTATGACGACGAGCAGAAACGAGTCGTCTACGAGCCGGTGAAATTGGTCCAGGAGTTTCGAACCTTCGATTTCCTTAGCCCTTGGGAGGGCGCTCCGCACATCCTGCCGGGTGACGAAAAGGCCGAGGATACGGCCGAGGGAGAATCCAGCTGATGGCCGAACGGGAAATCAAGAACTACAACCTCAACTTTGGTCCGCAGCACCCGGCCGCCCACGGTGTCCTCCGGATGGTCCTCGAAATGGATGGCGAGGTCATCGATCGCGCCGACCCACATATCGGCCTTCTCCACCGGGGCACCGAAAAACTCATTGAACATAAGACTTACGTGCAGGCCGTGCCGTATTTCGACCGCCTCGACTACGTGTCTCCCCAAAACCAGGAGCACGCTTTCGTACTGGCGACGGAGAAACTGCTTGGCGTTCAAGTCCCGCGGCGCGCCCAGTATCTGCGCGTGTTGTTTGCCGAGATCGGGCGCATTCTCAACCACAACTTCAACATCTGTGCCTTCGCCATGGACGTTGGGGCGATGACGCCGATGTTGTGGGGTTTCGAGGAACGCGAGCGATTGATGGAGTTTTGCGAACGCGTATGCGGCGCGCGTCTACACATGAATTACTTCCGACCGGGCGGGGTATCCTACGACATGCCCGATGGCCTCGCCGAAGACATCGCGGATTGGGCCGTTGGCTATACGCAGGTCATCGACGACTTGGAAACCTTGTTGACCGAAAACCGCATCTTTAAGCAGCGGACCGTCGATATCGGCATCATTTCCGCCGATCAATGTTTCGACTGGGGTTTCACCGGTCCCAATCTGCGCGCCTCCGGTGTCCCCTGGGACCTCCGCAAATCCCAACCTTACGACGCCTATGCGGAAATGGATTTCGATATTCCAGTCGGAAAACACGGGGACTGTTACGACCGGTATCTGGTCCGCATCGTCGAAATGCGCGAAAGCCTCAAGATCATCAATCAGTGCCTCGAAAACATGCCGGACGGACCGTGCAAGGTCGATGACCGAAAAGTTACGCCGCCGAGCCGCGGCCATATGAAGGGCTCCATGGAGGCCCTGATCCACCATTTCAAACTGTTCACCGAGGGTTTCCACGTGCCCGCCGGCGAAACCTACTCCGCCGTCGAGGCGCCAAAAGGCGAATTCGCCGTATTCCTGATGTCGGACGGGACCAACAAGCCTTATCGATGCAAGATTCGTTCGCCCGGTTTCGCGCATTTGCAGGGCATGGAGTTGTTGTCAAAGGGACACATGCTCGCTGACGCGGTCGCCAACTTGGGCTCCCTTGACATTGTGTTTGGTGAGATTGACCGATGACGGAAAACGCGAACGCAGTCGAAGGTCAGGGCACCTTCGCTTTCACGCCCGAAAACGCCGACAAGGCGAAGGATATCATCGCCAAATATCCGGACGGCTGGCAGGCCAGCGCCGTTATGCCACTACTCGATCTGGCACAACGCCAGAACGACAACTGGTTGTCGAAGGCGGCAATGGATCATGTTGCCAGGATGCTCGACATGCCGCCGATCCGTGTCTACGAAGTGGCGACGTTCTATACCATGTATAACCTCAAGCCGGTCGGCAAACATCACGTCCAGGTCTGCACGAACTTGCCGTGCTGGCTGCGTGGGTCCGACAGCATTGTCTCGGCGTGCAAAAACAAGCTGGGGATCGAGACCGGCGAAACCACGGGTGACGGTCAGTTTACCTTGAGCGAAGTCGAATGCCTGGGCGCCTGCGTCAACGCGCCGATGATGCAAATCAACGACGAATATTATGAAGACCTCGATTCCGTGAGCACGGAGTCGATCCTCGACGAATTGGCCGCAGGGCGGCAGCCGAAGGCCGGATCGCAAACGGGCCGGCACACCTGCGAGCCCATGGGCGGGTTGACCTCGCTCCTTCACCAGGCCGACTTGGTCAAGACCCACAAGGAGGATGCGTGATGCTCGACGACAAGGACCGCATCTTCACCAATATCTATGGACTGGAAGACCCTGGCCTCGACGGCGCCCGCAAACGCGGGGACTGGGACGGCACCAAGTCGATACTCGAAAAAGGCAAGGAAGCGATTATCGAGGAGGTCAAGGCCTCGGGACTTCGCGGCCGTGGCGGGGCCGGTTTCGGCACCGGCATGAAATGGTCGTTCATGCCTAAGGAAGTGGGCGAGCGGCCGCATTACCTCGTCATCAATGCGGATGAAGGTGAACCGGGGACCTGCAAGGACCGCGAGATCATGCGCAGCGATCCGCACAAGCTGGTCGAAGGCGCCCTGATCGCGTCCTTCGCCATGAGCGCCCATGCGGCTTACTGCTACATCCGGGGTGAGTTCTACCGGGAAACTGAAGCCTTGCAGGGCGCTGTCGACGAGGCCTACGAGGCCGGTTTGATCGGCGATGACGCCTGCGGCACTGGGTACAAGTTCGACTTTTATGTGCACCGCGGCGCCGGCGCCTATATCTGCGGTGAAGAATCGGCTCTTATTGAAAGCCTCGAGGGCAAGAAAGGCCAACCGCGCCTGAAACCGCCGTTTCCGGCTAACGTCGGCTTGTACGGGTGCCCGACGACGGTCAACAATGTCGAGTCCATATCCGTGGTTCCGGATATCATGCGGCGCGGCGGATCTTGGTTCGCCGGTATCGGCAAGCCGAACAACACCGGCACCAAGCTGTTCAATGTCTCCGGACACGTCAACAAGCCCTGTACGGTCGAAGAGGAGATGGGAATCCCCCTCAAGGAACTGATCGACAAACACGCCGGCGGTGTGCGCGGCGGATGGGACAACCTGCTGGCCGTCATTCCCGGCGGCGCCTCCGTCCCCGTATTGCCGAAGTCGCTTTGCGAAACCGTCCACATGGACTTCGATTCCTTGAAAGAAGCCCGCTCGGGCCTGGGCACGGCCGCCGTCATGGTTATGGACCAGTCGACGGATATCGTGCGCGCCATCTGCCGCCTGTCGGCTTTCTACAAGCATGAAAGTTGCGGCCAATGCACACCGTGCCGCGAAGGGACAGGCTGGATGTGGCGCATGATGGAACGTATTGCGACCGGCAACGCCGAGCTCCACGAAATCGACACGTTGGAACAGGTGACCCGCCAGGTCGAAGGGCACACGATTTGCGCCTTGGGCGACGCGACAGCCTGGCCCATCCAGGGGCTCATTCGGCACTTCCGCCCCGAAATGGTAAAGAAAATCAATGACTTCAAGGCCCGCAATCCAGCGGCCGCATAAAGGTTGAGACATGGTCAAACTCACCATTGACGGAAACGAGGTCGAAGCCGAAGCCGGTATGACGGTTCTTCAAGCCTGCGAACAGGAAGGTATCGAAATCCCCCGGTTCTGCTTCCACGAACGCCTCTCCGTCGCCGGCAATTGCCGCATGTGCCTGGTCTCCATGGAACGCGCACCGAAACCGGTGGCGTCCTGTGCCATGCCCGTCGCCGAGGGTATGGTGATCGAGACCAACACGCCGGAAGTCCAGAACATGCGGCGTGGCGTCATGGAGTTCCTGTTGATCAACCACCCGCTCGATTGCCCGATCTGCGACCAGGGCGGCGAATGCGACCTTCAGGACCAGGCCATGGCCTATGGCCTCGATCGCGGGCGCTACCTGGAGAACAAGCGGGCCGTTAAAGACAAGTATATGGGCCCTTTGATCCAGACGATCATGACGCGATGTATTCACTGCACGCGCTGTGTCCGGTTCGCCAGCGAGGTCGCCGGTGTTCCCGAACTGGGGGCCACCGGGCGCGGCGAGAATACGGAAATTGGAACCTACGTCGAAAAGGCGCTGACCTCGGAGCTGTCCGGTAACATGATCGACTTGTGCCCCGTCGGCGCCTTGACCTCCGCCCCCTATGCCTTCCATGCCCGGCCTTGGGAGTTGGTTAAGACGGAATCGATCGACGTCCTGGATGCTGTAGGCGCGAACGTGCGGATCGACACCCGTGGGCCCGAGGTCATGCGGGTCCTGCCCCGGTTGAACGAGGACGTCAACGAGGAATGGATTTCCGATAAGTCGCGGTTCGCCTGTGACGGCCTGAAACGACAGCGGCTCGACAAGCCCTACGTCCGGCGCGACGGTAAACTGGTCCCGGCAACCTGGCAGGGAGCTTTCGCGGCCGTGGCCGACGGGCTGAAGGGAATGGCGGGGACCGAAATCGCCGCCATCGCCGGCGATCTCGCCGACTGTGAATCGATGGTGGCGCTCAAGGACCTGATGCAAGGCTTCGGTTCCGAGAACCTTGACTGCCGCCAGGATGGAGCCTGGATCGATGCGTCCGTGCGCGCCAGTTATCTGTTCAACTCGATGATCGCCGGCATCGATCAGGCCGACGCCATCTTGTTGATCGGTACCAATCCGAGGCGCGAAGCACCGGTCCTCAATGCGCGGATCCGAAAGCGTTGGGTTCGCGGCGGCGTCTCGATCGGTTTGGTCGGTACCGCAGCCGATTTGACCTATCCCTTCGACCACCTGGGAGAGACGGCCTCCACTCTCAATTCGCTCACTAGCGGACGCAGTGATTTCGCCAAGGCCCTCAAGGCCGCGTCCAATCCGATGTTGATCATCGGTCAAGGAGCGCTCACTCGAGATGACGGCAACGCCATTCTCGGTATTGCCCGGCAAATCGCCGACAAGACCGGCATGATCCTCCCGTCGACCAATTGGAACGGCTTCAACGTCCTGCACACGGCGGCGGCACGCGTCGGCGGCCTTGATATCGGTTTCGTTCCGGGCGACCGCGGCCTCGCCATTGACGGCATTCTGGCCGGCGCCGGTTCCGGGTCGATCAAGGCCGTTTACCTGTTGGGTGCCGACGAGATTGATATGGACCAGCTGGGTGATGCCTTCGTCATCTATCAGGGCCACCATGGGGATGCTGGCGCCCACCGTGCCGACGTCATCCTGCCGGGTGCGGCCTACACTGAGAAGGGCGCCACCTACGTAAACACTGAGGGGCGCGTGCAACAAACGCGACGCGCAGTATTCCCGCCGGGAGAGGCGCGCGAGGACTGGGCCATCATTCGCGCCCTATCGGAGGTGCTCGGCAAAACCCTGGCTTACGACGATCTCAGTCAGGTCCGCGGCCGCCTCGTGGAAATCAACAGCGGTTTCCTCGATATCGACAAGACGTCACCGGCCGACTGGGTCGAATTCGGTGATGACGGTGAAATCGCCGATACGCCGCTGCTCTCGCCGATCGATAACTACTACATGACCGATCCGATCAGCCGCGCGTCCGAGACGATGGCGCGCTGTGCGACTGAATTCCTTGGCGACAACGAAGTGAAGACCGGTACCGATGGCTGAACTCTGGGACGCATACATCTGGCCGACCGCCTGGACGGTCATCAAAATCGTTATCATCGTGATTCCGGTGATGCTGTCGGTCGCCTATCTGACCTATGCGGAACGCAAGATCATCGGCGCCATGCACCTGCGCAAGGGACCGAACGTCGTTGGTCCCTTCGGCCTGCTTCAGCCGATCGCCGACGGCGTCAAACTGTTCCTTAAGGAAACGGTCATTCCATCGGGCGCCAACCGAGGTGTCTTCATCGTCGCACCGATGCTGACGTTCATCCTCGCCCTGGTCGCCTGGGCCGTCATTCCTTTCGGTGACGGTCTGGTTTTGGCCGATATCAATGTCGGTATCCTGTATCTATTTGCCATCTCATCCCTTGGCGTCTACGGGATCCTTATGGCCGGATGGGCGTCGAATTCACGGTACGCGTTCCTGGGCGCACTTCGGTCGGCGGCGCAGATGGTGTCCTACGAGGTCTCAATGGGTTTCGTCATCATCACCGTGCTGCTCTGCGTCGGTTCGCTCAATCTATCGGAAATTGTCCTGGCCCAGAAAAACGTCTGGTTCGTCATTCCGCTGTTCCCGATGGCGGTGATCTTCTTCATTTCCACATTGGCCGAGACCAACCGCCATCCGTTCGACTTGCCGGAAGCGGAAGCGGAACTCGTCGCCGGGTACAATGTTGAGTATTCGGCGATGACCTTTGCGCTCTTCTTCCTCGGTGAATACGCCAACATGATTCTGATGGCCGGCATGACGGTGGTGCTGTTCCTCGGCGGCTGGCTGCCGCCGATAGATGTCGCGCCGTTCAACTGGATTCCCGGTCCGATCTGGTTCGCCGGCAAGATCGCGTTCGTGTTGTTCTTTTTCCTGTGGGTACGGGCCACGTTCCCACGCTACCGCTACGACCAGCTGATGCGTCTCGGCTGGAAAGTTTTCCTGCCGGTGTCGCTGGCCGCCGTCGCCATCGTGTCCGGCGTCCTCGTCGCCTTCGATTTGGCACCCAACGTCGGATAAGGGGAGGGGAATATGGGTTTCATTGGACGAAGCGCACAAACGGTCCTCCTGGGCGAATTGGTCAGCGGCATGTGGCTGACCTTGCGTTACATGTTCCGCCCCAAAGTGACCCTCAACTATCCCTTTGAAAAAGGCCCACTGAGCCCGCGGTTCCGCGGAGAACACGCACTCAGGCGCTATCCGAACGGCGAAGAACGCTGCATCGCCTGCAAACTCTGCGAAGCGATTTGCCCGGCGCTGGCCATTACCATCGAAGCCGAACCCCGTGAAGACGGTAGCCGGCGGACGACGCGCTACGACATCGACATGTGCAAATGTATCTACTGCGGTCTTTGTCAGGAAGCCTGTCCGGTGGACGCCATCGTCGAGGGGCCTAATTTCGAATTTGCGACGGAGACCCGCGAAGAGCTGATGTACGACAAGGAAAAACTGCTTGCCAACGGTGACCGTTGGGAAGCGGAACTGGCCGACCGCCTGCAGGCGGATATGCCGTACCGCTGAGGGACCGAACCCGAGAAGGAACCGAAAACAAGATGATCCAGGCCCTCGCATTCTACATGTTCGCCTCCATCACGGTCGCCGCCGGCGTCCTCGTGATCTCGGCGCGCAACCCGGTGCATTCCGTGCTTTTCCTGATCCTCGCGTTCTTCAATTCGGCGGGATTGTTTGTACTCCTCGGCGCCGAGTTCCTGGCGATGATCCTGGTCGTCGTCTACGTCGGCGCCGTCGCCGTGCTATTCATGTTCGTCGTCATGATGCTCGACATCAATTTCGTCGAATTGCGCCAGGGTTTCCTGCAATACCTGCCCATCGGCGCCCTCATCGGACTGGTGCTTTTGGTCGAACTGGCCGTCGTCCTCGGCGGTTGGCATCTGGCGCCGGAAGCGGCGCAATCCCTGGGTGCGCCTATACCGGCCGCGACCACCAACACCCATGCCTTGGGCGAGATCATGTACACCAAGTACATCTATCTCTTCGAGGCGGCGGGCATGATCCTGCTCGTCGCCATGATCGGGGCGATCGTCCTGACCCATCGCAAGCGCACGGGCGTCAAGAAACAGGTGATCGGCGATCAGCTGGCGCGCCGTGCCGAAGACGCGGTCGAAGTCCGCAAGGTCGAGACCGGAAAGGGTATCTGATGTTCGAGATCGGCTTGGGACACTATCTGACGGTTGCCGCGATCCTGTTCACGACGGGGATTTTCGGCATCTTCCTCAACCGCAAGAACGTCATCGTCATCCTGATGTCGGTCGAGCTGATGCTGCTCGCCGTCAACATTAATCTGGTGGCGTTTTCGGCGGAACTGGGCGATCTCGTCGGCCAGGTCTTCGCCATGTTCGTACTCACGGTGGCAGCAGCCGAAGCGGCCATCGGTTTGGCCATCCTCGTCGTCTATTTCCGCAACCGCGGCTCCATCGCGGTTGAAGACATCAACATGATGAAGGGCTAAGCGCCGATGATCGATACGCTCGTCGTCTTTCTTCCCCTGATCGGCTCGATCATCGCCGGCCTCATCGTCTTCCTGCCGGGCGCCGACAAGGAATCACAGCACCGCCGCGACCAGGCGGCGCAATGGGCGACCTGCCTTGCCCTGGTGGCGTCGGCCGTGCTCGCCGTCGTCGTCTTCGTCGATGTCGCCTTGAACGGCAACGCGCGAACGGTCGAGCTCTTCACCTGGATCGATTCCGGCACCCTCGAGGTGTCCTGGGCGCTCAAGGTCGACAGCCTGACCGCGGTCATGATGATCGTCGTCACCGTAGTCTCGGCCATGGTCCATATCTATTCGGTCGGCTACATGCACCACGACCCGTCGATCCCGCGGTTCATGAGCTACTTGAGCCTTTTTACCTTCTTCATGCTGATGCTGATCACCGCCGACAACCTGGTGCAACTGTTCTTCGGCTGGGAAGGGGTCGGCCTCGCGTCCTACCTGCTGATCGGCTTCTGGTACAACCGGCCGTCGGCCAACGCGGCCGCCATCAAGGCCTTCCTGGTCAACCGGGTCGGCGATTTCGGCTTCGCGCTCGGCATCTTCGCCGTCTTCATGCTGTTCGAGACCGTACATCTCGATACAATCTTTGGACTGGCCGGTTCGAGGGCCGAAGATACGCTCATGGTCTTCGGTGCCGAATTCCACGCCATGACCGTCATCTGCCTGTTGCTGTTTGTCGGCGCCATGGGCAAATCGGCGCAAATCGGGCTGCACACCTGGTTGCCGGACGCCATGGAGGGCCCGACGCCGGTCTCCGCCCTCATCCATGCGGCGACCATGGTCACCGCCGGCATCTTCATGGTCGCCCGCCTGTCACCCCTGTTCGAGTACTCGGATACGGCGCTGACCGTCGTCACCTTCGTCGGTGCCAGCACCGCTATCTTCGCCGCCACCATCGGCTGCGTACAGAACGACATCAAGCGGGTGATCGCCTATTCGACCTGTTCGCAGCTGGGCTACATGTTCTTTGCCTGCGGCGTTTCCGCCTATTCGGCCGGTATCTTCCACCTCATGACCCACGGGTTCTTCAAGGCGCTCCTGTTCTTGGGCGCCGGTTCTGTCATCCATGCCATGTCGGACGAGCAGGACATGCGCAAGATGGGCGGCATCTGGAAGATGATTCCGGTGACCTACGTCCTCATGTGGATCGGCTCTTTGGCGTTGGCCGGCATTCCGCCTTTCGCCGGGTATTATTCCAAGGACATCGTGCTCGAGTCCGCCTGGGCTTCCCATACGGGTATCGGTCAGTACGCCTTCTGGCTCGGCATCACGGCTGCCTTCCTCACCGCCTTCTACTCCTGGCGCTTGATCATCATGACCTTCCACGGGGCTCCACGGGCCGACGAGAAGGTGATGGCCCACGTCCACGAGAGCCCGAAGGTCATGATCCTGCCGCTTTTCGTCCTCGCCGCCGGTGCCGTCGTCGCCGGTTATGTCGGATACGAGAAATTTGTCGGTTCCGACACGGCCGCCTTCTGGGGCAACTCGATCCTGGTTCTGGAGAGCCATCCGGCCCTCGAAAATGCCCATCACGTACCGGCCTGGGTGAAATACCTGCCGTTGGTCGTCGGGCTAGGGGGAATCGGCCTCGCCTACGTCCTCTATATGCTGGCGCCGGGTATCCCGGCCATGCTGGCGAGCCGCTTCAGGTCACTCTACGAATTCCTGCTCAACAAATGGTATTTCGACGAGCTTTACGACTGGATGTTCGTGCGGCCCGCTTTCTATCTCGGTAAGGGCTTCTGGAAGACCGGCGATGGCACGCTAATTGACGGCCTCGGCCCCGACGGCGTCTCCGGTGCCGTCCGTCACCTGGCCCGGCGTGCGGCCGCCCTGCAGACCGGCTATCTCTACCACTATGCCTTCGCCATGCTGATCGGCGTCGTGGTCCTCATCACTTGGTATCTTTTCGTGAACGCAGGGTAGGGCGCAGATGAGCGATATCCCCATTCTTTCGCTGATAACGTTCCTGCCGCTGCTCGGCGCGCTCTTTATCCTGAGCATCCGCGGTGAAGGCGAGGTCGTCGCCCGCAACGCGCGATTCACTGCACTTTGGACGTCGACGATCAATTTCGCGGTGTCACTGTTCCTGTGGTTCAAGTTCGACACGACGACGCCGGCGTTCCAATTCGTCGAAAAGGCTGCATGGATGCCGCAGTTCGGCATCTCGTACCATATGGGCGTCGACGGCATTTCCATGCTGTTCGTCCTGTTGACGACCCTGCTGACGCCGATCTGCGTGCTCGCCAGCTGGGAGGCGATCACGGTCCGGGTCAAGGAATACATGATCTCGTTCCTGATCCTCGAGACCTTCATGGTCGGCATGTTCTGTGCCCTCGATCTCGTCGTCTTCTACATCTTCTTCGAAGCCGTACTGATCCCGATGTTCGTCATCATCGGCATCTGGGGCGGGCCGCGGCGGGTCTACGCGGCCTTCAAGCTGTTCCTTTACACGCTTCTGGGTTCGGTCCTCATGCTACTGGCCATGCTGGCCATCTACTTCGACGCCGGCACCACGGATATCCCGGAACTGATGACGCATAGTCTTCCGGTCGCCATTCAGCCGTGGCTGTGGCTGGCGTTCTTTGCCTCCTTCGCCGTTAAAGTCCCGATGTGGCCGGTCCACACCTGGCTGCCGGACGCCCACGTGGAGGCGCCGACGGCCGGTTCCGTGATCCTCGCCGGGGTTTTGTTAAAGTTCGGCGGCTACGGCTTCCTCCGCTTCTCACTTCCCCTGTTCCCGGAAGCCAGCGTCATGTTTACGCCGCTCATCTACACGCTGAGCATCGTCGCCGTGGTCTACACCTCGCTGGTGGCGCTGGCCCAGGAAGACATGAAGAAGCTGATCGCCTATTCGTCGATCGCGCATATGGGTTTCGTCACCGCCGGCACCTTCACCCTGACGATCCAGGGGATCGAGGGCGCGATCTATCAGATGCTGTCGCACGGCGTCGTTTCGGCCGCCTTGTTCCTGATCGTCGGTGTCGTTTACGACCGCATGCATAGCCGCGACATCGAGACCTACGGCGGCCTCGTCCATCGCATGCCGGGCTACGCGCTTGTCTTCATGATCTTCATGTTGGCCTCAGTCGGCCTGCCGGGAACCGGCGGTTTCGTCGGCGAGTTCCTGGTCCTTGTCGGCCTCTTCCAGGTCAACACCTGGGTCGCGGCCCTGGCGGCGACCGGCGTCATCCTGGGCGCAGCCTACATGCTCTATCTCTATCGGCGCATTATCTTCGGCCAGTTGACCAAGGAGTCGCTTGCGAAGATTCTCGACATGAGCCCACGCGAGTGGGCCGTGTTTGCTCCGTTGATCGTTATCACGTTGTGGATGGGGATTTACCCGACACCGTTCCTCGACATCATGCACGTTTCCGTCGAGAACCTGTTGCATCAGGTCGAAACCGCCCTGGCAGCCGGCGGTAACACCATGATGGCTGGACGTTGAGGAGATGCGGCGATGACCATGGCTGAACTGATCCCCGCTTTTCCCGAGCTCTTCCTGGCGCTGATCGGCATGTCGCTATTGATGTTCGGCGTGTTTCAGAAAGCCGACGGGCCAGACAGCGAACGCGCCACCGCAGGGCTCGTGTCTTGGCTCACCCTGATTACGTTCGCCCTGACGATCTTGATCGCCGTGAGCTTCTCGAGCGGGCGGATTCTGATATTCGGCGACATGTTCGTCAGCGATCCGTTCTCCGTCTTCTGCAAAGTCCTGGTGCTCATTGCGGCCGGTGGGACACTGGTCATTGCCCAGGGTTTCCTCGTGCGCCAGAATATGGCGCGTTTCGAGTTCCCGATCCTCGTCATGTTCGCCGTTCTCGGTATGCTGATGATGGTGTCGGCCAACGACCTGATCTCGCTCTATCTCGGGCTCGAGATGCAGAGCCTCTCGCTTTACGTCATCGCCGCCTTCCAGCGTGATGATCAACGCTCCACGGAAGCCGGCCTGAAGTATTTCGTCCTGGGCGCCCTGGCCTCGGGCATGCTGCTCTACGGCAGTTCCCTGGTCTACGGTTTCGCCGGCACGACGAACTTCGACCAGTTGGCGACGGTTCTGGCGGCATCGGGCGAGCAAGGCCCCGGCCTCGGGGTCATTTTCGGCATCGTCTTCGTTCTCGCCGGCCTCGCGTTCAAGGTATCCGCCGTACCGTTCCACATGTGGACACCCGACGTTTACGAGGGCGCGCCGACGCCGGTCACCGCGTTTTTTGCCGTTGCGCCGAAGATCGCCGCCTTGGGGCTTTTCGTCCGCGTCATGGTCGGCCCCTTCGGGAGCCTGATTTCCGAATGGCAGCAGATCGTCGTCTTCGTATCGGTGGCATCGATGGTTCTCGGCGCCTTCGCCGCCGTCAACCAAACCAACATCAAACGCCTCATGGCCTACAGTTCCATCGGCCATGTGGGTTACGCGCTCATCGGTCTCGCCGTCGGTGATGAGGTTGGTGTGCGCGGCATCCTGATTTATCTCGCTATATATCTGGTGATGAACGTCGGCGCCTTTGCTTGCATCCTCGCCATGAAACGCGGCGATCGGATGGTCGAGGAGATCAGCGACCTCGCCGGGTTCAGCAAGTCCCATCCAATGATGGCGGCGGCATTGGCCGTGTTCATGTTTTCCATGGCCGGCATTCCGCCGCTGGCCGGGTTCTTCGGCAAGTTCTACATCTTCCTCGCGGCCATCGATGCACAACTATACGGCCTCGCGGTCATCGGTGTTCTGACCAGCGTCGTCGGCGCCTTCTATTACATCCGCATTATCCGCGTCATGTATTTCGACGAAGCGGGTGAAGCCCTGGACCGGCCTGTTGAGCGGCCCATCGGCCTCGTCGTCACCCTGGCCGGATTCCTGATCGTCATGTTCTTCCTCTATCCGGCGCCGGTTCTCGACAGCGCGGCAGCCGCGGCGGCGGCGTTGTTCCCGGGCTGATGCAGCACCTGCAGATCCCCGAACCCTTCAATCTCATCGCGCTCGACACGGTAGGCAGCACCAACACGGAGGCCAAACGCCGCGCCGACAAGGGGACCGGGTCCGCACCCGACTGCACGTTGGTATGGGCAAAGGAACAAACCGCCGGCAAGGGGCGTCGCGGCCGCTCCTGGAACAGTCCGCCGGGAAACCTCTATACCTCGATCATCCTGCGCCCGGATGCTCCGGTCTCCGACCTGTCCGCGTACAGCTTTATCGCCGCTGTCGCCGTCGTCGAGGCTCTGGAAAAATTCTCGCCGACCAATCACCAGATCAGATGCAAATGGCCGAACGATGTCCTGGTCAATGGGAAGAAAGCCGCGGGTATCTTGATGGAAACGGCGAGCGGGGAAGGCAACCGGGCCAAGTGGCTCGTCGTCGGCATGGGACTCAACGTCGAGAGCTTTCCACCGGACACGGCCTATCCGGCAACGTCGCTGCGCACGGAAGGATGGGACGCGTCGCTTGAGGCCATTCTCGGACGCTATTGTGAACGGTTCCTGCACTGGTCACGGCGGTGGGAAAGTGACGGGTTTGACGCCATCCGTCGCACTTGGCTGGTCCATAGCATCGGCCAGGGCGAGGAAATCCGGGTCCGCCTCGGCGACGGCGAAGTCACGGGGATCTTCGAGGACATGGATGAAACGGGTGCCTTGGTCATCAACGAAGCAGGAACACGCCGGCGCATAACGGCAGGCGACGTGTTCTTCTGGTAGATCGGAGCAAACGGATGCTGCTGGCCATCGATTCCGGTAACACCAACATCGTATTCGCCGTCTTCGATTTCGATGGCACCGTTCAGGATGAATGGCGCTCCTCGACGGATGCCAACCGCACGGCCGACGAGTTCGGCATATGGCTCGAGCAGCTGATGGCGCTTTCGGGCCTGAGCCGGAACCGGATTTCGAGTGCCATCATCGCAACGGTCGTCCCGTCCACCTTGTTTTCGCTCAAGACCCTATGTCGGAAGTACTTTTCCTGTGAGCCGCTGGTGATCGGAGAAGACGGTGTCGATCTTGGCCTGGACGTCTTGATCGACCGTCCGGAAGAGGTTGGTGCCGACCGCTTGGTCAACGCGGTGGCCGCCCACGAACGATACGGCGGGCCGATGATCGTCGTCGATTTCGGCACCGCGACGACCTTCGACGTGATCGACGAGGAGGGCAACTACCGCGGCGGCGCCATCGCGCCCGGGATCAACCTGAGCCTCGAGGCCCTTCACCAAGCCGCCGCGCAGCTGCCCCGGGTCGGCGTTACCAGGCCGGGTCCGGTGATCGGCAAGACGACGGTGGACGCCATGGTTTCCGGGACTTTCTGGGGATACCTGGGCATGATCGAAGGGATGGTGGCCAGAATTCGCGAGGAATTTGGCCGAGCAGACATGCAGGTCATCGCGACCGGTGGCCTGGCGCCGCTCTTTTCCGAGTACTGCGACGTAATCGATACCGCCGACGGCGATCTCACGCTCAGGGGCCTGTTCTCGATCTACCGGCGCAACGCTTGATGGGCGGCGGAGACCAAAACGAGCTGCTTTTCGTTCCGCTTGGCGGCGCCGGCGAAATCGGCATGAACCTCAACCTCTTCGCCTACGGTGAACCCGGCGACCACGACTGGCTGATGGTCGACCTCGGCGTCACCTTCAACGACGGTTCGCTGCCGGGCGTCGATCTCATTCTCCCCGATCCGACTTTCATCGAGGAACGCCGCGACAGGCTGTTGGCGATCGTTCTCACCCACGCCCACGAGGACCACCTGGGTGCCGTTCCCTACCTGTGGCCCCGGTTGCGCTGTCCCGTTTACGCGACCCCCTTTACGGCGACCATCCTCAAACGAAAGCTGGCTGAGGTGGACCTGATCGATGAGGTCGAGATCAATATCGTACCCCTGAACGGCCGCTTTTCAATCGGGCCTTTCGATTTGGATCTGATCACGCTCACGCATTCGATCCCGGAGCCCAACGGCATCGCTCTTCGCACACCCTTGGGTACGGTCCTGCACACGGGCGACTGGAAGTTCGACCCGGACCCCGTGGTCGGCCCGACCGCCGACGAAGATGCATTGCGGCGATTGGGTGACGAGGGCGTGTTGGCCATCGTCTGCGATTCGACCAATGTGTTCTCGGCGGGCGACGCCGGTTCCGAAGGCGATTTGTTGGCAAGCCTCGCCGAGGCCATCGGAGAGTGTTCCGGCAAGGTCGCGGTGGCATGCTTCGCAACCAATGTGGCGCGGCTCGAGACCATCGCCAAGGCCGCACGGGCCAATGGCCGCGACGTGGTCACGGCCGGCCGTTCGCTAAGGCGCATCGAGGCGGCGTCCCGGGAGAACGGCTACCTCGAAGACGTACCGGCTTTCATCGACGAGGGTGACGCCGGGTTCCTGCCGGACGACAAGACCCTCATCATCTGTACCGGATCGCAGGGCGAGCCGCGGGCAGCCTTGTCGCGTATCGCCTTAGAAGACCACCCGAACGTGACGCTCGGCGAAGGCGATACGGTCATCTTCTCGTCCCGTGTCATTCCCGGCAATGAAGCGGCGATCGGCCGCCTGCAAAACCAGTTGATTCGCCTCGGCGTCAAGGTCGTCACATGGCGCGAAAAACGGGTCCACGTGTCCGGCCACCCGGCACGGGACGAACTGGCCCGCATGTATCAGTTGGCGCGCCCGAAAATCGCCGTACCTGTCCACGGTGAACTGCGCCACATGTGCGCGCACGCCGATCTCGCCAAGGAATGCCAGGTCGAGCAGGCGGTCGTTGCCGAGAACGGGTCCGTCGTCCGCCTGGCGCTTGGCGAGGCCGGTGTAATCGACCATGTTCCGTCTGGACGGCTTTCGCTCGAGGGCAGCCGCCTGGTCCCCGTCGAGAGCGAGATCTTAAAGAGCCGAAAAAGGAGCATGTGGAACGGTTTCGCGGTCCTCACGGTCGTCATCGATGGGGAAGGCGGGCTCGTCTCGCGCCCGAAGATATCGAGTACCGGTTTGTTCGAAAGCGAACACGATCCATCCTGCGAGCGGGCGCTTGACGAGGCCGAGGCGGCGGTCGACCGCCTGGGCAGCTTGGAGGCGCGGGACGACGATCGAGCCGCGGAAGCCGTTCGGCTTGCAGTTCGCCGGTATTTCCGCGACAGTCTCGGGAAACGGGCTGTCACGACGGTCCACATCGCTCGTATCCCCTGAAGCCAAGGAGGCCTGGAGCATGTCCCTGACCGAGGGCCTTGTCGTCTACGTCATCATCTGGTGGCTGCTGTTGTTCATGGTCCTGCCCTGGGGCGTGCGCCGGGTCGATCCCGAGGATTTGCTGCCGGGCGAGGATCCGGGTTCGCCGGCGAAGGCCCGCATGCTGCTCAAACTGGGCGTGACCACGGTGTTGGCCACGGTACTATTCGGCGTCTACTACTGGGTCGCCCAATCGGGACTGATATCGTTCCGGCCGCAGGTTTGAGAAACCCGCCTCAAAGGGCAGGGCTCTCCTGATCTTACTGGACCTTGACTTAGGGCCGGATGTAGCTCCAGCCCTGTTCCTGCAATTCCATCAGCCGAACGACGCCCGAGGGCACGAGGCTGGCCTCGGAGACCAGTTGGATGTCCTTGCCGGCCTTGGCGCTCATATTGCGGTGCGTGTTGCCGCAGGCCGAGAAGCTCAGGTTGCTCATCTCCAAACCCATGGTGGCGATGCGCTGTTCGACCGGCGATTTACCCTCGACGAACATGTTGAGGCCGGGCCCGTAGGCGACAACCTCGATTTCCACTTTCTCGCCCTTGGCCTTGTAGTACTTGTTGATGTTCATGGCGTTGTTGAGTGCCATATTCATCCGTGCCGTATCGTTCTCATCCACGTGAATGGCCACCTTGTGCTCCGTGGCACCGGCCAAAACCGGTCCCGAGGCGGCGACGGCAAAAACCGTCAGCAACACCGGCACAACCAGGAAAAACCGCTTCATTGTTCATCTCCCACCCATGATGTTCGGGACGTCGTTACCCGCACCGACTGGCCACACATATCAGATGGTCCCGTGTTCCTGAATACGGCCGCCGTACACGCCCGAACAACTTCTCGTGACCGCCGCTTCACCGCACGGGTCCGGCCGGTGGACCGGCAATCGACCACCTTCCCAACCCCAGGAGCCCGTGGCATACTCCCGTACTCACATAAATCGGGAAATGAATTCAAGGGGGAGATAGATGAGCGACCGACCTTTCAACGTCCTCGGCATCCAGCAGATTGCCATCGGCGGTCCGGATAAGGAAAAGATGAAGAAGTTGTGGATCGACTCCCTTGGGCTGGCGATTACCGGCAATTTCAGGAGCGAACGCGAGAACGTTGACGAGGATATCGCGGCCATTGGAGCAGGCCCGTTGAAGGTCGAAGTGGACCTGATGCAACCGGTGGATCCGGAAAAGAAACCGGCGGTTCACAAGACGCCCCTCAACCACATAGGTCTCTGGATAGATGACCTCCCAGCCGCAGTGGAATGGCTAACCGCCAACGGTGTGCGTTTCGCCCCTGGTGGAATCCGCAAGGGCGCCGCGGGTTTCGACATCACCTTTCTTCACCCGAAGGGCAGCGACGAGCACCCGATTAGTGGCGAGGGCGTCCTAATTGAGCTCGTTCAAGCCCCCCCGGAGGTGATCGAAGCCTTCGCCAAGCTGGCCGGCTGAGAGCCGGTCCAAGCCCGGTGGCCAGCCGGTACCGGACCTGACCGATCCGGCGCATTTCGGTTTGGCCGTGTTACCGTTGCCCAGGCATGGAATCAGAGCAGGGCGAACTTGAGGACGAAGGCGGCGGCCAGCACGTAGATCGCCGGTCCCACCTCATGGTGGCGGCCGGCCAGGACCTTGACGGCGACATAGGTAATGAAGCCGAAACCGATGCCGGACGCGATCGAGAAGGTCAGCGGCATGGCGATGGCGGCGATGACCGCCGGCGCCACGTCGGTGATGTCGTCCCAATCGATCTCGGCCAGGCCCCGGACCATCAAACAGGCGACGAACAGCAGTGCCGGGGCCGTCGCGTAGGCCGGGATGGTGCCGGCCAGGGGCGACAGGAACAGGCAGGCCAGGAACAGCACCGCAACGGTGATCGCCGTCAAGCCGGTGCGCCCGCCGGCATTGATGCCGGCCGCGCTTTCGATATAGCTGGTCGTTGTTGAGGTGCCCAAGGCGGCACCGGCGATGGTCGCCGTGCTGTCGGCGACGAGCGCCTTCTTGAGGCGCGGCAGGCGGCCCCGTTCGTCAAGCATGCCGGCCCGGTGCCGCCAGACCGACCAGGGTGCCGGCCGTATCGAAGAGGTCGACGAAGAGGAAGGCGAAGACGATGGTGATGAGCCCGATCTCCAGGGCGCCGGCGATATCCATCTGGGCGAAGGTCGGCGCCACCGACGGCGGCATGGAGACGACACCCTGGTTCTCGGTGATGCCGAGCGCCACGCCGATCACCGTGACACCGAGGATCGAGATGATGATTGAGCCGGGCACGCCGCGGGCCGTAAGTACGGCAATAGAGAAAAACCCGATGACGGCGAGCACCGGTTCCGGCTTGGCCAAATCGCCCATGGTCACCAGGGTCGCCGGGTGATCGACGACGATGCCAGCGTTCTTCAAGGCGATAATGGCGAGAAAGAGCCCGATACCGGCCGATATGGCGATCTTGAGCGATCACGGGATCGAGTTGATGATCCATTCTCTGATCGGCAGGATGCTCAGAATCAGGAACAGAATGCCGGACAGGAAGACCGCACCCAGCGCCACTTGCCAGGTATGGCCCATACCGAGCACCACGCCGTAGGTGAAATAGGCGTTGAGCCCCATGCCCGGCGCCAAGGCGATCGGGTAGTTGGCGTAAAACCCCATGATCGCCGTGCCGATAGCGGCGGCCAGGCAGGTGGCGACGAATACCGCACCCCGATCCATGCCGCTCTCGGCGAGGATCGACGGGTTGACGAAGACAATGTAGGCGAGGGTCAGGAAGGTGGTCAGCCCGGCCATCACCTCAGTGCGGACGGTGGTCTCGTTTTCCGACAGTTTGAACAGTTGCTCCAGCATGGTCCGGTCCCCAATGATCTCTGTTTTACTCCTGATTGGACCTGGCTGGCCGCGCCCTTTTAGCAGATATCGTCCGGGTCCGAAATGATTCCTGTCAATCGGGCCTATATGTCGGTCCAGTTTAACCATTACTTAATCGGGACCGGGGAGAATTGGAGCCTCGATGGCATTCCCACAGAAGTGGATCACTCCGATGAAGAACTGAACCGCCCCGGGTTTGCCGGAGGCTCATTTTCTTGAGAAAGGTGAGCTTATGGAACCCAATGGATCAGTGAAGAGATATTCGCCGGAAGTGCGTGCGCGGGCCGTTCGGATGGTGCTGGAACACCGAACCTCCTACGGTTCGGAATGGCAAACAATCTGCTCGATTGCACCGAAGTTCGGTTG
>Ga0209680_1000047_pt1 | contig 35816 bp, 40 predicted proteins | sample WorMetLIZISLAND1_FD_187413 | JGI IMG/M metagenome (GOLD analysis project Ga0209680, IMG submission 187413) | Marine gutless worms symbiont microbial communities from Max Planck institute for Marine Microbiology, Germany - Olavius loisae LIZARD... ... | reverse complement strand
ATTAAAGACATGGGTGAATTCGAGACAAAAACGTCCTTAGCTAGGACAGCCCCATAATCTTTTCGCAATCTCACGCCGCCGCGGCTCCGTGCCCGGCGGCGGTTTCTTCGAACTTCCGGCCGTTGCCTTCTAACGTCGCCGCCTTGCCTGTGAACTCCTGCCAGCGCGTGACGATGACGTCCGCGTACTTAGGGTCCAACTCTACCAGCCTCGCCTGACGGCCCGTTTTCTCGCATGCAATAAGGGTTGTGCCAGAACCGCCGAAGGGATCGAGCACGATGTCGCGGCTTTTCGACGAGTTACGGATCGCCCGCTCGACCAGCGCCACCGGCTTCATGGTCGGGTGCAGATCATTCTTGCGGGGCTTGTCGACAAACCAGACATCGCCTTGGTCCCTGGCGCCGCACCAGAAATGCTCCGCGCTCTTCTTCCAACCGTAGAGGATCGGCTCGTACTGGCGCTGGTAGTCGGCACGACCGAGCGTGAAGGTGTTCTTGGCCCAGATGAGATAAGTCGACCAGTGCCCGCCCGCCTCCGTGAAGGCCTTCTGCAAGGTGTGCAGTTCCGAGGACGACATACAGATGTATGCCGCCCCCTTGGTCACGGTCAGGATATTGACGCAGGCGTCGTAGAGAAACGTCTCGAACCCGTCGCCGAGGTTGTCGTTCAGGATACGGCGGTCATTGCCGCGCATCTTGTCCTTGGCGCTGTTGCCGTAATCCACGTTGTAGGGTGGGTCCGTGAAGCAGAGGTCCGCCAGACCGCCGTCCAGCGCCTTCTCCACATCATCCAGCGCAGTGGCATCACCGCAAAGCAGGCGGTGGTTGCCAAGCATCCAGAGATCGCCGGGCCTGGTGACCGGTTGCTCCGGGGTTTCCGGGACCTCGTCGTCATCGATGTTGCCGGCGGCGGTCTCCGTTCCCTGGAGCAGCCGGTCGATCTCGTCGAGATCGAAGCCGGTCAGATCGAGGTCGAAGTCCTCCGCCCGGAGTTCCTCGAGTTCGAGGCGCAGCATGTCCTCGTCCCAGCCGGCGTTCTCGGCGATCCTGTTGTCGGCGATGACCAGGGCACGGCGCTGGGTCTCGGAAAGATGGCCGAGCCGGATCACCGGCACGTCGGGAAGGCCGACCTTGCGGGCCGCCAGCAGACGGCCATGGCCGGCGATGATCACATCGTCCGCGCCGATCAGGATTGGATTGACGAAACCGAACTCGGCGATGGAGCCGGCGATCTGCGCGATCTGCTCGTCCGAATGCGTCCGCGCGTTGCGCGCATAGGGGACCAGTCGATCCACAGGAATGTGTTCGATCTTCATTTCCATCTCGATGGCTTGACAAAGTTCCGCTTCAGCTGACCGCCGCTTGACAGGAAGAATGGCCGAAAGTCGCGGAAAACCGCGATTTTCGCGTCAAGTTGTCAAGCAAGTGTCAAGCAAGTTTGCGGCCCTGACGCTAGCGAAATGCCGCGCCACGCCCGCCCGCATACGTTTGGCGCCAGGAAGGACCCATAATCTCAAAGACTTAGCGGCCGAGCCGTCCCGACCGGCTGCCTCAATGCAGCGGATCGTCGCCGCGTCCGCGCAGAAGCTCCTCGATCGCGCTCAGGATGCGTTTCCAGATGCGCTGGCCGTCGACGTCGCCTTCGGCGAGCAGGTCGTCCGCCCGCATCGCGGCGTGGATCGGCGCCTCGTCGCCGTGGCGATCCACGAGCAGCTTGGCGGCGCGCCAGATGTCGATGTTCCCGGTCACTGCCGGGACCGCCGCCAGCCGGCCACTTGCGCCTCTGACTCGGAGCAGAACCAGCGTTCACCCTTCGAGGCGTCGATCCGCGTCCGCTCGTAGAACCGGCCGCTCGGGACGTGATAGATGCGCTCACCCTTCGAGCTGATGTTTCCCTTGATCCGGCAGTCGCCGGGCTGGTCCGCGGTCGCCTCAAGGCGTCGGCCTCGCCGCCAGTCCCAGGGCGGCACTAGCGTCCCGCGCCATACGCCTTTGTGCCCGGCGCGTGCTGTTTCTTCCTCGTCAACGTAATCGGTCGAGTACCGGCGATACGCCAGCGCCCAGCCCTCGGCGACCAGCCAAGCGTTGAGGTCCTGATCGCCCGCGTAGCACACCGCCACGATCCGGTCGTAGCGGTCGCGATCCTTCTCCGCGCAGACGACGGCTCGGCCGGCGATCCTCTCGTCGAGCGCGAGGGCCGCCTGCTGGCCGCAGCGCCAGTGTCTGTCATCGGCGAGACAGAGCTGCGCGCTCTCCGGCGCGTCGATACCGAAGAGCCTGATGCGCTGTCCGTGCACTTCGATCGTGTCGCCGTCGATCACCGACGCGCGGCCGACGATCTCGGCATGCGCCGCCGACGCCAGGGCGGCGAACAGAAGCAGGAGAACCGTGGCAAGAGCTCGGGTCATAGCGGCATTCCACCGCGCCGCGCCTCAAAATGCAACGAGCCGCGAGGTAGTCTCCCGCGGCCCGCGCGCGCCTCTCGCGAGGCTGATCCGAACATAGCCTTTCCCGGCCGCATCTGTCTCACCGTCCGATGTCTCACGGAAAAATGTCTCACGAGGTCCTTTCACCTTGACAGCCGGTTCGCCTGATCGACAACGAACGACCGCGATCGCTTCGCGGGCACGCGTCGACCATTGAGCCTGAGGGCGATGACGCCCAAGCCGTACTGCCAGCGTCGATGCGCCGTAGCGCGGCTAACGCCGAACCGCCAGCAGATGGCTTTCCACGGCGCGCCTTCGGCTCGTGCCCACATGAGCTTGCCATCCTCGGGCGCCAGGAAGCGTACCCAGGTCAGAGTTTCCTCCATGCGCGAGATAGAGGCCGCCGACGGCGGGGGGCGACGCATGGGCCGGGGCGACTGGCCGACCATATCGGCGAAATCGTGGAGGACCTCGGGCCAGACGTTGAAGTAGCCCTGCACCTTTTCCTCGGGCAGCTGTTTGAGCACCTCGGCCGCTTCGGTTAGGCGATCCTCGACCCGTTGCGGCGTCCAGTCAGCCATAGCGCACCTCGCTGTCGTCGTCGCGCCGGCCGTAGAGCTTCTCGCCCAACTGGCGCACGAGTTCCCGTTCCGGCCAAGTCAGCCGGTCGTCCTCGACCGACACGGCGAGCACACCCTGTTCACGCCAGCCGTCCCGCTTGACCTGCTCGGGCGAGCGCCGCTCGCCACCATAGCCCTTCGGATGCCATCTCATCGCTGCACCTCCTTGAGCACGGCAGCGTAGCCGGCGACGTCGACGATGGAGTCCAGATGCGTGGGATCGTGAGCGAGCCGGACCAGTTTGAGGTCGATCATGCACAGCGCCACCTGGGCCGGCGTCACGGGATGGCCCAGGGTGATCGACCAGCGCCGAGCGATGGCCGCCATGGCCACGGCAGGGTCGCCGTAGGTCTCGCGCCGGTTGGCGACCACAGCGGCCGCCTGCATGAGCATCGTCTTGCCGTTCATCCGGTTGGCCTCCCGGTCCGATTGGCCAGCGCCCAGTCGAGGAGGGCCAGGGCGTCTGACTCGTTGTCGTCGGCGGGATCAAATCCAAGGCCGCGCATGGCGGCGATAACCGCGTCCTTGTTGGCGTTGCCCTTGCCAGTGACGTGGCGCTTGATGGTGCCCACCGGCACGGCCTCGTAGGGGATCGCGTGGTGTTCGCACCAGGCGGTAACGTGGGCAAGGAAGCCGCCGTAGACATGGGCGGCATCGACCCCGGCATGGCGACGGACTTCCTCGACGAACACGGCGTCCAGGTAGCCTGCCGCCTGCTTGATCTCGGTGAGCCAGCGCTTGAACCGGAGGAAGCGCATGCCGCCGCCCTGCCAGCGGTCGTTCTTGAACTCGGCCGTGCCACTGGTGATCCGACCATCAGGACCGTGCAGCGCCCATCCGGTCTTGGTGCCGAGATCGAGGGCGAGAAGGACAGGATGGTCCGGGGCCTGTTCGGCAAGGGGGGTGATCAATGCGGGCTGGCTCATCATCGGGCTCCTTGGCAATCGGTTTTGGGAATGGGCCGGGAAGCAGCAACCCGACCATTGGTGGGAGGAGTGTGCGTTCCCGGGAACACTCCTCCCCCTATAGGGGGAGGTGGGAACGTGGAAATCGTTGAAATCATTGCGTTTTTCCTTGGTTGGGAACGGCTGGGAACGAGATTTTTGGGAAGCTGATTTACTCAATGATTTCAGTGGGTTGATATGGTTTTGGGGATGCAAAATCTTGGGAATTCCCGTTGGGAAGCTGGGAACCGGGAACGAAAACCGACCCCCATCCGCCTGGGCAGGAAGCTCTGGGAACGCTGGGAACGGAGCGCGCATGGCCATCACTCCCCGGTCTCGTGAGCGCCATGAACGAACTGTCCGGCACCCCGCGCAAACGGCCCGGCCGGCACGTCCAGCCACTTGAGCTCCTTCGAGCCTTCCGCCATGCCCTTGACCAGGATGGGTGGACGCGCGTTGAGCAACTCCTGAACCAGGCCCTCGATCTTGTTGCGCGCCATGTCGTGGAACAGGACCGGCAGGCGATGGCGCTGCTTGAACAGCCCTGTGCCGCCGGTATGGGTGAAGGGATGTCCGTTCTCGGCGGCATTGGCGACAGCCTCCACCAGGGCTTCCATGAGGTCCTGCTCGGGTCGGCGGACTTCCCGCAGCCGCACGGTCGCGTCGACCAGAAGTCCGGTTGGCGCGCGCAGGAAAGTGCGAATGGCCCGATCTGCCGGGCCGTTGGCCTTGACCACCGCGCCTTGGAACACGGCGTTGCGGGCAAAGGGCTCTTCGAGCGCCTTGAAGACGAAGGCCTGGTGTTCCTCGGGCGCGGGCCACAACGCATAGACCATGCGCACCCCATCGACGATGGCGCTGGTGCCACGCACGGCGTCGCGAGCCTGTTCGACCGAGGCGATGGGTCGATTGCCCTGGGGTTTCCTCATATGGTGGGCGACGATCACCGCCGCGCCGGTTTCTGTGGCGAGGCTCGCCAGCAGGCCCGTGGCAAAACTGCCGGCCGCCGGATCCGAGGTGACGTCGGCATGGATGAAGGACGCCAGCGGGTCGAATACCACCAGCTTGAGATCACGCAGCCTCATGATCTGGTCGCGCACCATGCGGAACTGGGACGTAATCTCGGGTCCATCCTTGCCGGACACGACCAACGGGATCGGCCCACCCGCGTTGGGGAGCGGTACGACGATCAGCCGTTCCGGGCGCGCGAGACGTAACTCCTCGGGATCGAGCCTTTGCAGGCGGCGATGCACCTCGCCTTGGTCGTCTTCGGCGGTGAAGATGACGGCAGTGCCGAACTCGCGCACCGGGCCGCCGAAGGCCAGGGGCTCGGGACTGACCGAGACGGCGCGGGTTTTCCCGGTCGCCACCGACAGCGCCAGGTCGAGGGTCATCATGCCCTTGCCGGTGTCGCCCATGGCGGCCAGGATCGAGACCACGCCCATGGGGAACGAACCCTCGACCAGGAAACGCTGCTCGGGCGCATCACCGGAATACCGTGTGGCATGCCAGTCCGAGAGATCCAGGGAGGTTTTCTCAGGGCGGAGGGTCTGGCGTTCGGTGGTGGCGATGAACTCGGCCACGTCCATGCCGTCATCGACCGCGTCCGCCGCGTCCCATTTCTCGGGCCGATCGTCGGGCGGCAGGAGGACGGAGACCGACAGGGCTCCGGCAGCCAAGACAGCCTGCCCCGCCGCCATAGCATACTGCCAGCCGGGTCCGTCCTTGTCGGGCCAGATCAGCACCCGTTTGCCATCGAGCGGCGACCAGTCGGTCTTCTCGACCGGGGCCTTGGCACCGTTCATGGCCGTGGTGGCCGAAATACCGGCATCGATGAGCGCCTGGGCGGCCTTCTCGCCTTCCACCAGGACCACCTGATCGGCGGCCTTGATGCCGGGGCGATTGTATAGTGGGCGCGGCTCTGGAGCCTTCAAACGCCGGTTCTGCACATCCCAGGGCCGGAACTGTTTTCGGCCGGGCGGATCGTAGCGGTAGACGCAGGCGATCAGCCGACCGTCCTCGTCGTGATAATCCCACTTCGCTGTCACCGGCCCGAGATCATCAACTGGAGGGGACTTGGCCTGTGCCGCACGATCATCATGCAATGTCCGGCTACGACCATCGAGCCATTCGCGAATGTCATCTATGATGGCAGGAAAGTCCGTGCGCGTGTCCCTGCCAGAGACCGCCGCCCAGAGGCCGATGATGTCGCCGCCCTCGCCGGTCGCGAAGTCGTGCCACATGCCGGCCTTGGGTCCGGCCAGCTCCACCGACAGGCTGTCGCCGCGATTGCCCTGGACGTCGCCGACCAGGAACTTGCCGCCCTGGAATGCGCCGCCCGGCAACAGATAGGAGAGCACACCCCGGATGTTGACTAGCATCCGGGTCTTGATCTCCTCGGTGGTCTCGGCACCATCCCACGGTCGGCTGTCGTCAAGGCGCTGCGGTTCGGCGTCGTTGAAATCGCGCCAGCGCTCCAACTTGATTACGTTATCGTCCATCGCCGACCCTCCAGCAGCGATCGGACCAGGCGCAGAACCGGCATTCGTGGAAGTCGGCGGACTGGGCGATGCGGGGCAGCAACTCGCCCGCCTCGGTGGCGCGGATGATGCGCACCGCCTTGTCGCTTGCCGTCTGCGCCAAACCGCCGTCGAACGGCACCAGTTCGTGATGCAGCTCGGCGGTGTCCTTGTTGATCGCCGTGAACAACGCCGGGTTTTGGGAGATCCCCGGCACAGTCGCTTCCATGTAGGCTTGATACGTGGCGATCTGGGCGGCATAGATCGGCTTCGAGATCGCCACACCGCGCTTGACGGTGTCCCTCCAGGACTTGTCGTTGAGCGATTTGCATTCCCAAAGCGCAGGAAACCCCGTCAATACAGGGCCGGCACTGATAATGCCGTCCACATGGCCGCGAATGCGTCCGTCCGCGACGGAGAAGCCGAACTGGTCACCATCCGGCCGATTGCCCTTGGTGGTGTAGAGTTCGAACCCGGCCTTGCGTAGCCAGCCGATGGCCAGATCCTCGAAAACGTGGCCGGCGGCGAAGATGCGCAGCGTCCGACCGTCGAAGTCGCTGCCATCGTCCTTCGGCGCGTCGGCATACTCGAACTGCAGAGCGCGCTCGCAAGCGACGCCCAAACGGGATCCGCCGAGGTAGTTCCGCGACAGCCTCGCGGCGTTCTCCGCCTCCAGGGCTTCGTCGATGAGCGCGTTTATCCGATCGGCAACGGTGGCCGAGTGGTTGTAATCCAGCATCAGAAAGGGATCTCCGTATCGTCTCCCTTGGCCGTCGCCAGCATGGCGTCCTGGAAGCCGCCGACGGCGACCTCGATCAGGGTCAGAACTTGCGCCTCGGTGAGGTCGATCAACCGGGTCTGCCAGCCGATCTCCTCCATGATCTCGGCGACCGGCTTCATGGCGGCGCGGATCGCGGCCTGCTCCTGTTCGGTCAGGTCAACCATGCTCCAGCGCTCCTTCGCCAAACGCGACCAGAAGCCCTGACAGCTCATGGAGCAGAACCAGCGGGATGGTCGCGGTTTCTTTGAGCGCACCGGGCCGAACCAGCCAAAGCCACGGGCCGGACGCCGACAGACGGCACAGAACACACCACGCGGATGCCAGAGACGCAGACGGGCGGCGGCAGTGTCGGATGGAGAACACATGGATCATGCCGCCCTCCGAACGTCGGCCGCCGAAGCCACCAGATTGGTGATCGCGCCCTTGTTGAACTGGAAGGTGAGCAGCGCCGAAGCTTGATAGCGGGTCAGACCGAAGTCCTGGCGGAACTGGGACGGCAGGTATTTGAGTTGGCGTTCGGTTGCCGGCTGGTTCAGCCAGGACCGGGTCTTGTGCGCGCTTTCGTCGGTCTCGTTCTCGTTGAGCCAGTCATCGGCCGCCGCCAGGCAAACGGTTCGCTCGCCCATGGCCAGCAGTCGCGAGCGCTGCCCCTTCGCCCCGCCGACGGCATGCCAACGCCCATGCAGGAAGAAGATACCGCCCCAGGCGCTAAAGCCGTTGGCGACCAGCGCCGCGTCGTCGCCAAAGAGATCGCACCAGCGGAAGCTTGAGCGCTTCAGGAGATCGATCTCCGACATGACGAAGTCGGTGAGCGGGGTCACCTCGCCGTCGCCAGGCCCGGTGGATTCCCACAGATAGCCGCAGAGGGGGCATTCGCGGACAGCCAAGGGCACCTGGGCGCTGCATTCCGGGCAGTCCTTAGTTGGTGCCTCGCCGTCACCGGTCTTGCCGTCGAGATTGACGTCTTGCTCCAGGCAGCCGTGCAGCAGGGTCGACGTGCCGAAGTCGAGAACGATGCAGTCGGTCTTCACCACACCTGGAAATTCGTTCGGATCGACTGTGCGGAGACCACGCCCCACCATCTGGATCATGGTGGATTTGTAAGAACTGGGGCGCAGCAAAACGACGCAGCTGGTCGGTTGGTGGTCCCAGCCCTCGGTCAGCACTGCCACATTGATGATGGCCTGGGTGTCGCCCTTCTCGAACGAACGCAAAACCGAGCGACGTTCGGCCTCGCCCATGTCGCCATGGACCATACCGGCCGATACCCCATCGTCGAGGAAGGCGTCGGTGACGTTGCGGGCGTGATCGACGGTGGAGCAGAACACCACGGTCTGGCGTTCGCCCGCCTTCTCCCGCCAATGGCGGATCACCGCCTCGGTGATCGGCGCCTTGTTCATGATGGCGTCGACCGCCTTCATATCGAAGTCGTCGACGGTCTTGCGAACGCTTTTGAGCGCTTCCTGCGCGCCGACGTCGATGACGAAGGTGCGCGGTGGTACGAGGTGGCCCGAAGCGATCAGCTCGCCGATGGTGATCTGGTCGGCGACGTTGGAGAAGACCGGACGCAGCCCTTTCTTATCGCCCCGGTTAGGCGTCGCCGTGACGCCGAGCACTCGGACATCCGGATTGCGGTCCCGCGCCTTGTCGATGATCCGACGGTAGCTGTCGGCAGCCACATGGTGCGCCTCGTCGATCACCAGAAGATCGAGCGTCGGCATGGCCTCGAGATTGGCCGAACGGGCCAGGGTCGGCACCATGGCGAAGGTCGTTCGGCCGCGCCAGGACTTGGTGCGGGAGTCGACGATCGAGGTGCTGATCTTCGGATTGACCTTGGCGAACTTGAGCACGTTCTGCGCCGTCAGTTCGTCACGGTGGGCGAGCACGGCAGCCCTGGCGTCGTTGCCCTCCAGCATCCGGCCAACCACGCCCGAGAGCATGATCGTCTTGCCGGCCCCGGTCGGGGCGACGCCCAGGGTATTGCCGTGCTCATCGAGCGCATCGACGGCGCGCTCGACGAACACTTTCTGGCGGGGACGGAGAAGCATCTAGCCGCCCTCCTATTGCGCCCAGGCCGGACGGCCCGGATTGGCGGCAGACGGCGACGCCGGGGTGGCAGGTGCCGAAGACGACGAAGCGGTCGGGGCACCACCTGCCGGACGCCAGAGCCCGCCGTTCTCCTGAAACCCCTTCCAGTCCTTGGAGTCCGGCGTGACGGCAAAGCGGATCTCGTTCTTGGCGTCGCCGTTGGCGTCCTTGCCGACGTCGATCTTGGCCAGGAACTCGATGCCATCCAGATCGGCAAAACCGTTGATCCGCCGCGCCGTCTGGGCCTGGGGCGAGTTGTCCTTGTCCGACAGCCCGCGCGCCGAGTTGAGGATGCCGCGCACGAAGGAGCGGCCCATGTTGCCCCATTCGGGGCCCTTGAGGCTCAACAGCCCGATCAGCGACCAGACCTTGCGCCGCGCATGGGTGCCTTCGAGGATGACGAACTCGGCGTTCAGATAGACCGAACCAGTGGTCTCGTTGCGGGTCGCATAGCCACCGGTCCAGCCCTGGGACGGATCGTCATAGCCGCCGGGCTTCAGGGTCATCCGCACAGGCACGATGGTGCCCTTGGGGATCAGGTCGTAGGAGTTTTGGGACTCCGCATCGTTGTAGTCGTTCCACGCACCGGTCATGGTCAGGACGCTCCTTCATTGTCTTTGGGTTCGGGGGTCGCGGGGGCGCCCCCCGCATTTGATGAACGGGGACACCCCGTGGCCCCGGGGGTGTCGGCGGGCTGGGGTGCGGGGCGACCAAACGCCAGCCGCTCGCTCGCCGGTTTGACGGGGCCGCCGATCTTTTCCATCAGGCGGCCGAGATGGGGTTCCTCGACCTGGTCGAGACGCCCGCTGCGATCCTTGGCAGGGAAACCGAAGGGATTGAGGGTCTGGCAGACGAAGGCCCGGAACGGCTCGCCATCGCCCTGGCTTACTTCGGCCATGGTGATGACCTCGTCGACGATACCGGGCAGTTCGTTGCCGGTCTTGGAGCCGTCGATCTGCGGCGTGAAGACGCGCCGATTGAAGTCGTCGAGCTTCTCATCGAGGATTCCGACGAACCAGACGTTCTGGCCCCGGGTGTGCTGCAGGTGGGTGAGCCAGGCGATCATCTCCTGGCCGTGCAGACCGTAGGCGCCGCGCATGTCGGGCTTACCCGTGCGCTCGGAGATCGCCTGGGGTTGTCCCTTGCACCACTGGAAACACAGCCGTCCGGCGACCGTGATGCTGTCGATGAAGATGGTCCGGTACTTGTCGAGCGCGGCCGGATCGCCGAACCGTTCACAGACCGCCTCGAAATGCGCCTGGCTGTAGACCTGGTCCTCGCGAAGCGCCGGGTTAGGCCCACCGATGAAGACGGCGAAGTCACGGCATTCAGCCCAAGTGCGCGGCCGGATGGTGTCGCCCGGCCAGCCCTCGATGGCGAGATCGCCGGCCTCCAGATCGAAGAACAGGGTGCTCGGCGCATCCAGCGTCCACAGCAACGAAGTCTTGCCGATCCCGGACTTGCCGAAGATGCAGCCTTTGATGCCACGCCGCTCGGCCAACCGCTCGTCGGCGGAGATGATGGGAAGCGCCATTACTTGCGATCCTTCTTCTCGGCCACGGCGTCGAGGGCGTTGTCGGCTCCGACCGCGCCGTTCTTGCGCGCCAGGTCGTAGAGCCGGCGCAGGGAGTCCATCTCGGCGTAGAGGGCCGACGACCTGGCCTGCAGCGCCAGCTGGGCGAAGGCGATGTCGTCGAGCGACGCCGTCTCGATGGGCTTGGTCACTTCCTCCCGGCGCTCACCCAGGGGCGGGATGCGAATCGCGTCGGGAAGTTCGGCGAGGAAGCAGTTGTCCTCGCGCAGGCGGGCGAGCTTGGTCTTGGCGGTCATTTGGACACCTCATCGTTCAGGGAAAGACGGAAGGAAGGCTTGCCGACCCGAACCGTGCGGGCGGCCTCGAAGGCGGCGCGGATCGCGCTCGGCCAGGCGGCGTACTTGCGTTCGGGAACCTTGAAGGCGATGTCGACGTATTCGGACGGGTCGTCGCCCTCGGCGCGGATGCTCTCGACCAGGGCGGCCAGTTGGGCCTGGTCCCAGTCGACCTTCTTGGGCAGCTCGGCGACCACGTTCACCGCGCCGTCGTCGAAGCGGACAGTGCCAGTGTCCTTACCCGCGGCCTGGCGGGCCTCGGCGGCGGTGTCGCCGTACTTGAGCGCCAGGGCGCCGTCGAGCCAATCACGGGCCAGCTTGGCGGACCGCAGGGCCTCGTCGGCCTCCTCCTGCAGCAGCGTCAACTGATCAGCGGGCAGACCGGCGATATCGCCGACCGGCATGTTGGGAAGGTCGTTCAGGTGGATGCGGTTCGACATCAGGCGGCCTCCTCGGTCATGAGGGTCGCAAAGGGAATCGGCGTACCGCCGGGGTGCGGGCGGGCAATGGCGAGATAGCTGAAGCGGTCCGGCCCCAGCCGGCGCTGGACGAGATGGACCAGCCCTTGTTCCGCCAGCAGCATGGCGCGGGCGCTGACGCTAACCAGTTCCTCTCGAGCTTCCGGCGCCATGGGATTCCCGAACGGCATCCGGTCGACGGCGAGGAACCCTCGGTGATATTCGAGGACGTCGCCGGGAGCCGCCTGGCTGAGCCAGGAGCAGAATTGGATTTCCATCAGGACAGGCGGATCAACCGGAAGCCGGTGGGGGAACTGGTGGGTCATCGGGCCGCCTCCCTTTCCTCGGCGGCGACCTCATCGGGAGCTCGGCGATAGATCGCGAAGATCGTCGTGCCGTCGCTGGTCATACCAGCATCCTCGACGTGGTAGTCTTCACCTGCGTCGATGACCTGGGCCAGTTCCCAGCGGCGAAACAGGCCGGGGATACGGCGGAAATCATTGGAGGAGGACAGGGTGAAGTCATTCATGGCGCGATGTCCGTTGCGTGCTCGGCGCCAGGGGATCCAGCGCTCACACAGACAAAACGCGGGTTCCGATGGCAGAATGGGACAGGAGTTCATCAGATTTCCTCGATCCGAAGGCGGAGACGCCGGATGGCGCGCTGATAGCGTTTGCGCGCGGCGTCATGGCTGATGCCCAGGCGCAAGGCGGCCTCGTTCTGGGTCGCGCCGGTGATGGCCACGGCCACAACCAGCTGGGCATCGTTGCCGATCCACTTTTCCAGCAGGGCCCCGATGAACGCTGCTTCGGCATCGACGTCGACGAACGGCAAGAAACCTGACGAAGAAAAGTGCGCCTGCTGGTCGCCAGCCAGCACCTCGTCCGCGGGCATCTCATCCCGCAAGACAGACTCGGTCCAGCGCACACGGAGCGCCCGCCGAATGTCCCGTTCGAGGTTGCGGATCAGCGTGGCGGCAATGCGATGAACGCGATGAAGATCCAGACGGTCGATCCCGGTGGCGAACCGGTCGGCGATCTCGGAAACCAGGTCTTCCGGGTTGGGCAAGAAATGACGCAGAAGGCGTCGATAGAGTGCGTCCAGCCCCGGCCACAGCGCCAGCCACAATAGAACCGTCGCGCAATCGCGGTTCGGTCCGTTGCCTTGGGCCACCGTGACGAGCGTGGCCAGAACCCGGTTCTTCTGGTCCGGGTTGCCGCCATCACCATGCAGATGGTCCAACAACGTCTGGGGGTCGGGAAAAGGCCGAAGCACTCCGCTGGACTGGCGAACGGATCGGTATCGGTGTTGAAGGGAAAGGGTTTCGGTCGACTGCATCAAGTTCGTATGAAGCGACTGCCAGAGGGCTCGCATGGGACGCCTGCCTTTCGGCCGGGCGTCCAGCGCCTCCTCGTGGCCAGGTCAGGGCGTCGCGCGCCTCTGCGGTTTCAGGAAGTTGGGTGGATACGCGCCTCAGCGCGCGGGGGTGGTTGCCTGGTTCAGCGTCCCGCAGCCGCGGCAGGTCGCCACAACGGGAAAGCTCACGAAATACTCGTGCCCCCGCGCAAAGCGAAGGTGCATGCGGCCGTCCCGGCAAATGCCGAGCAGCTTGTCACAGCGCGTGCAGCGCCATTCCGCGTTCGAGATGGTGGGGTTGTTTTTCGCTGCGCCGATCCAGCCCGTTGGGGCTGCCCGACGCGAGGGGAACGAAGTCGGCATGGAAGTGCTCCTCTGATATGGAGCTCTTCCAATAATCAGTGGTTTGTTAGACCGTCCCCCACTGCATGTTAGACCGATGTTAGACGGAGGCTTCCGTTGGCAGCCCGGCGACGACCAGACGCCAGTAGCCGCGCTTGGCTCCCTTGCTGATGTAGACGTCCAGGATGCTCTCCCACATCACCTTCCGGAATGCCTGCTGGGGGCTTCTCGAGTCGAAGCCTTCCATCAGTGCCTTGACTTGAACGTCGGGGCTGCCTTTCCCGGCGGCGGCGACGAGGCGTTCAAAGATCGTAAGCTGATCGTTCCCTGCGAGGTGCAGCGGCTCCTTGCCAGGAACGTATAGGGTACCGGACTGCTTCTCCGTTCGGATAACCTGGGGCGTCGCGCCCCCGCGTGCGAGCGAAAGGTTGTTGCGATACGCGAGTTCGAGACCATCCCGCACGAGCACGAACTCGTCGTCTCCGGATGACAGGTGGGACAGAAGCGGCACGACCACGTTCGACCCGAGATGAGACGGCATTTCCTCGCTTGCCGCCAGCACGATGCCGACACCGGCCTGGCTTCGCGCGCGCATCGCGAGATCAAGCCTTTCGACGGTTTTCAGATCGTTGAGGCGCCGCCCGAAATAGATGGGCACCTCGGCGCCGCCGATCTGCATCGCACCGAGCAGGGTCAGGTTCGGGTCAAGGATCTGCGACGTGCGCTTGTTCAGCAGCGGCTTCATCAGCTGCAGAAGCGTCTCGTGCAGCCATTGTGCGTTGATCGCATACATCTCGAGATCGGACGACGGCCGCTCGCCGGCATCCTCACCGAACGGTCCGAAGGTTCGGACCATACCCTTTGTGCCCGAGGGCTTGATGGTGCCTTCGCCGTCGAGGTCGTCATCGATCAGAACGACGTCCTGCCGGTCACGGCGCTCGAGAAGCCCGCCCTCGATCAGGCGATTCGGGTCCAGGCCGAGCTCCCGAAGATATCCGCCGCTCACCTCGTCCTCGATGCGGTCATGGAGTTGCACCAGCTGAGGGAAGATCGTACGCAGATCGATCTGGCGGAAAGTGCTCAGGATTCCCCATTCCTGGAGCAGAGCGAAGCCGAGACTGCGCTCTTCCGGGTCCTTATTGCTCTGCAGGTTGCAGCTCTTCGTGCCTGAAATCGTAATGTTGAGCGTCCGCTCCTTCCCGTCGCCAACCCGATTATAGGCAAGCGCGATGCCAATACGGCTGAACGCTTCGGCGCGCCGGAAGATGTTATTGGGTCCGAGATACCGGTTCGCCACCTCCTCGATATCGTCTTCGACGGTGACCTTGAGAAGCAGTTTTCGGCGCCACATCCCGAGCCGGACTTCCGCCTCGAGCACACGGGCGAATTTGAACTCGTAGCCATCGATTTCGGGAGGCTCGAGACGCAGCGAGGTGCGAAACCGCGTGAGATTGTAGCGCTTCCAGGTCAGCGGCTTTTGCGAGATGTCGTGGTTGAGCGCGACCTCGGCAAACGAATCGCTCACCTTCTGGCGAACCACAGGACTGTCCGCGCATACCTCTATCTGCCGCATCGACGGCGTGTAAATCAGCGTCGCCTCGTTCGGCGGTCGGTAGTAAATGGTCCCTCGGCGACCGTCGTCCCGGTGGTTGTAGACACTCGACAGCGGTCCGCCGTGCCGCACGATCAGCATGATCGATGCCGGGTGCGTATCGGTTGCCGGCAGATCCAGCGCCTTTACCGTGCAAGCGGTCTTGAGTTCGAGAGTAGCGGTGACTTTCGCAGCTAACGCAACCTCGTCGATCGACGCTGCATCGAGGGCGACCGTATTTTCAAGCTCGACCTCGAAGGCATCGTACAACCTGCCGTAGTCGCGAAATTGTCGGGCAAAATGGAAGCTCTCGGCATCCTCGAACGTTTCGCGTGCGTTCAGGAAGGCCCAGATGGCTCTGCACAGCGCATCGGGCTGCCGCTTGAATTCCCGCGCGCGGTCGTCGTCGAGTTGCTGATCGACGATCGTGGTGAGCGAGGTGACACCCTTGCCGTTCGCAAAGGCGCGTATACGGCGAGACCGTCTTTCGGCGGGCCGCAATTCGTCGGCATCAAATGCCGACAAAACGTCGGTCACTTTCTGTCGATAAGCGTCGACCGCGTCCTGGTCGTTGAGATCGGGAATGCCTTCCGGTAGCGCAAAGAAGGGTTCGTTGTCGCCTTCCCGTACTGCGAGCACCGCGCGAAGTAGATCGATGCGCGCATCCTCGATCAGACCGAGAGTTTCGGGGCCCAGGGGAAGCGATTTGCGCGGCATGAACTCACCTCAATCAACAACTGCTCGAGAAGGACTCAACTAGCAATAATCGGGGAGTCGGCGTCGTCACGCAAGTAATTTTGTTCCCTATATGTTCGCGCCGACGCGCCGGTTTCTCGGGCGCCTGTCCCGTATCGGCCTCCCGGGTGGCTTTTGACGGGTATCCGCAACTTGTCCATGGCTACCCGAATCATGAATCGCCCGAACCCGATCTCCTCCGACCACATGACGGCCGCCGAGCGCCTCGACGAGGTAGCGGAAATCTTGGCCGCCGGTCTTCTCCGATACCAGACTCGACTATCCAAGAGAAAATTAAACAAATCCAACGAGTTGAGAGAAGTTCCACTGGACTTTTCGCCCGAACGAAGCGTGTGTAGTCACGAACCGAACCACGACAGAGAACGACGATGACCACACCGATTCTCAAGCAGATCACGGAGCTTCATGGGCTCGACCACGGCCAACTGAAGGACCGCTGGCGCGAGTACTTCAGTGCCGAGCCGCCGGGCTATCGACGAGGCTTCCTCATCAAGGCGCTTGCCTACCGAATCCAGGAACTCACCTACGGCGGCCTGCCACGGGAGGTGCGCGAGGAACTAGATGCCCGAATCGACGGCACCGAGCACAAGGGCAAGCGCCGCAACGGCGTGTCAAAGGACCGCCCGGTCGCCGGCACTCGGCTGATCCGGGAGTGGCAAGGAGTCGAGCATCACGTCACGGTGCTGACCGACGGCTTCGAGTATCAGGGCCGCCCCTACAAGTCGCTCTCAGCCATCGCCTGCGCCATCTACACTCGCAAATCGAGCGAGGAAGGCCTCGAACAGGAATTCAACAGCCTGGACGCACAGCGCGAGGCCTGCGAGTCATACGTCGCCAGCCAGCGTCACGAAGGCTGGGTGCCGGTCCCGCACCACTACGACGACGGCGGGATTTCAGGCGGCACACTCGAACGCCCGGCGCTCCAGCGGCTCCTCGCCGACGTCGAGGCAGGCCAGATCGACGTGGTCGTGGTCTACAAGGTCGATCGACTTACCCGCTCGCTCATGGACTTCTCTAAGCTGGTCGACGCGTTCGAACGGCACGACGTCTCGTTCGTCTCCATTACTCAGCAGTTCAACACCACGACATCGATGGGACGTCTCACCCTCAACATCCTGCTCTCCTTCGCCCAGTTCGAGCGCGAAGTGATCGGTGAGCGTATCCGCGACAAGTTCGCGGCCTCGCGTAAGAAAGGCATGTGGATGGGCGGCAACCCGCCCCTTGGCTACGACATTCGGAATCGCAGGCTCGTGGTTAACGAGACGGAGGCGAGCCTGGTACGCCACATCTTCGAGCGTTTCACCAGGATCGGCTCGGCCACCAAGCTCGTTAAGGAGCTCGATGAAGAGGGCCACCGGACCAAGTCATGGGTCACCCAGGCCGGCCGGGAGCGCCAGGGTCGCCCGCTCGACAAGGGCTACCTGTACCGACTTCTCAACAACCGGGTCTACCTCGGCGAGGCGGTGCACAAGGGCGTCTCCCATCCGGGCGAGCACGATGCGATCGTGCCGCGCGATCTCTGGGACAAGGTCCGCGCCATTCTCTCCGAGAACGCGCGTACCCGGGCCAATCGGACGCGAGCTGCCACGCCGGCACCGCTCAAGGGCGTGATCCGCTGCGCCGAGCACGGCTGCGCCATGACGCCGAGCCACACGCGCAAGAAAGGCAAGCAGTATCGCTATTACGTCTGTATGCACGCCACCAAGAACGGCAGCGACACTTGCTCGGTGCGCAGCGTGCCCGCCGGCGAGATCGAGGACGCGGTGATCTCCCAGGTTCGCGCGCTCCTTCGAACTCCTGAGGTGATCGCGCGGACGGTTAGAACGGCCCGGTCGAGGACGACCGAGGAGTCTCTGGACAATACGGAAATGGCCGAGAGCCTTAGACAACTCGACGGCATCTGGGAGGAACTGTTTCCGGCCGAGCAGGCACGCATCCTGCAGCTGCTCGTCGAAAGGCTTGATGTCGGGACCGAGGGCGTCGACCTCAGGCTCCGCGTCGAGGGCCTCCACAGCCTTGTGGCGGAGTTGCGGGAGACCGAGCGACCGGAGGAAAGGAAGGAGGCGGCGGCATGAACGGCGGCCCCAAGCTCGAGTTCAACGGCGTCACCATCCGCATTCCGATGAAGCTGCGACGCCGCGGCGGCCGGAAGCTCGTCATCGCGCCTGATGGCCTCGCCAACCATGAGGCCAAGCCGATGTTCGACGACGTGCTGATCAACGCGCTCGTGCGCGCCCATCGCTGGCGGCGCCGGATCGACAGCGGGGAGTTTCGCTCAGGTTCCGAGCTGGCTGCCCACGAGAAGATCACCGATTCCTATATCGCAAGGATGCTTACCCTGACCCTCCTCGCGCCCGACATCACCCAGGCAATCCTCGAAGGCCGGCAACCCAAGGGGCTCAAGTTGGCCTCGCTGCTTCGTAGCATTCCGCTCGCCTGGGAGGAGCAGCGGCGGGAATTTGGCTTCCGATATCCGGAACCGTTGGCTTGATTGGCGGAAAACCGTTCGCTGCGAAAAGACCCGTGCAGGAACGGCAGCGGAGAAAGAGCGCTGACTGCAAGATCATGCCATTTTAAACTCTGCGCACTCTCTCCCGAGATCGGACGTTAACAACTGCATCTCGTGGACGTCCGAGTGCACCGACACGTTGCCAGGCTGATTGTTGCGTCTGTCTCACGACCGCAAGTTCTGGTAGCATTGCCCCCGATGAAACCTCGAACGCCAACCGCCAATCCGACGTCATCGGGAGGTTTGCCATGACCTCCTTTCGTTTCCTCCATGCCGCCGACATTCATCTCGATAGTCCGTTGACCGGACTGGCAAACATTGAAGGGAGGGTGGCGGAGCGTATTCGCACGGCGCCGCGCGCCGCATTTGAGGCGCTGGTCGAACTGGCAATCGGGGACCAAGTGGGCTTTCTCGTGATCGCCGGCGACCTCTATGACGGCACTTGGCGCGACTACAAGACCGGGCTGTTCTTCGCCGAGCAGATGGGACGACTTAATCAGGCCGGTATTCCCGTTTTCGTCCTGCACGGCAATCATGATGCGGAAAGCCAGATCACCAGACCGCTGGCGCTGCCGGACAACGTCCGTGTCTTCGGTACACGAAAGGCGCAGACGTTCCAGCTCGACAAGCTGAATGTCGCTCTGCACGGTCAGAGTTTTCGCGAGAAAGCCGTGACCGACAATCTGGTGCCGGACTATCCGGCACCGGTGAAGGGTGCCTTCAACATTGGGGTGCTCCACACCGCTTTAGGCGGCATGGGCGATCACGCTAACTATGCGCCCTGCGGCCTTCCGGAGCTTGTGGCGAAGGGATACGACTACTGGGCGCTGGGCCACGTGCATCAGGGACAGGCGCTGAACGAGCGGCCGCACGTCGTGTTCCCGGGCAATCTCCAAGGACGTCATATTCATGAAACCGGTCCTAAGGGGGCCTGTTTGGTCACGGTGGAAGCGAGCGAGGTTGTCGAAGTCGCTGCGCTGACATTGGACGTGGTGCGCTGGGCGGTGCTCGACCTGGACGTGGCGGCGGCGGGCAGCACAGTCGATGTCGTCGATCTGATGCGCGAAGCCCTGGCGCAGGGGGCGGCGGATGCAGACGGGCGGCTGCTCTCGGCGCGGATTGTGCTCCAGGGCCGCACCGAACTTCACAGTCAGCTGGTGACGGATATAGAGAACCTGACGGCTGAGGCGCGTGCTGCGGCGCTTGGTCTTGGTGACGAGGTCGCCTGGGTGGAACGCGTAGCGGTGCGGACTACGCCGGTGGCCGACACCGCGGCACTGGCCGCGCGGGAGGATACCCTTGGCGATCTCCAACGCATGCTCAAGGAAGCAGTCGCCGACGAAGAGCTGCTTGGGCAGCTGAAGGCGGATATCGGCGAATTGATCGGCAAGCTGCCACATGGGTTACGGGATGGGTGCGAGGACGAAGTGCTTGGTGCTGCCGTGGCTGGCGACTATGCCGCTTTGATCGGACAGGTGACGCCCTACCTCAACGCTCGGCTGACAGCGGAGGACGGATAAACGATGCGGCTCGCTAGGCTTGATCTGCTGCGTTACGGGCGGTTCACCAACGCGTCCATCGAACTGCCGCGAGCAGAACGGGACATTCTTATCGTGTTCGGTGCCAATGAGGCTGGCAAGACCACTTCTCTGAGGGCCATTGAGGACCTGCTATTCGGCATCCCGGAACGCTCGCCCTACAACTTCCTTCACAGCTATGACGCCATGCGCGTTGGCGCGGTGCTGGAGAACGGCGGCGACTCCTTCGAGTTTCAGCGGCGCAAGACCCGCAGGGATATGATCCTCGGACCTGACGGGGATCCGCTACCAGGTGATGAACGATTGTTGGCGCCGTTCCTTGGCGGAGCGGACCGAGTTTACTTTGATCGCATGTTCAATCTCAGTCACGGCCGCCTGGCTGAAGGCGGCAGGGCGATCATTGAGGCCAAGGACGATGTGGGTCAGATGCTGTTCGCTGCCGGCACCGGTCTGGCCGATCTGCGGGAACGGCTGAAGCATTTGGAGGGGGAGGCCGACGGACTGTGGGCACCACGAAAGTCCGATCGGCGCCTCTATTACCAGGCCCAGGATCGATTGGAAGAAGCGCAGTCAAGGCAGCGCGAGCACTCCTTGACCGTCAGTGCCTGGCGGACGGCGCGCAAGACGTTGAGCGATGCCGAGAAGACGCTCCAGGAGCGCCGGCAGGAACACGAGGCGACGTCAAAGGAACTGAAGAAACTGGCCCGCATCCGCCGCGTTCATGGGGCCGTGCGGCAGCGGCGTGAGCTAACACAGGAGATCGTGGCGCTGGGGGATGTTGTCGTGCTGGCTGAGGATGCGGCCGAGCAGCTCGCCCAAGCCGAGCAGCGGGACGCCAAGATCAGGGCGCAGGTCGATGTCCTTGCTCCGCAGCTCGAGGAAGCCCGGCAAGCGCTGGAGGCCATCACGTTCGACGATGCGCTGGTGCGGCGGGCGGACGAGATCACCCAGCTCGATGAGCAGCGCATCGCGGTTCGGAGTGAGCGGGAAGACCTGCCCAAGCGGCGGGATGAATACCATCTTGAGGTGGAGGCGCTGGCTAGGCTGGCCGCTGAGATCGGTTGGGAATTTGAAGATCCAAGCGAGCTGATCGAGCGAATACCGTCCAGGAGCAACGTTGAACCGGTACGGAAACTTCTGGCACGGCATGGGGAACTGGCAGCGGAGCTACGCAGCGCGCGCAAGGCGCTGGAGGAAGCGCAGTCCGGATTGCAGGAAAAGACGGAGCGTCTGGAGGAGATTGGAGAAGCGACGGACGTGTCCGGGCTGGCCGCCGTCTTGAACGCCGTTCGGGACATCGGCGACGTGGCAGGTCGTATTCGTACGGCGCAGGGGCAAGTGGCGGAAATTTCCGGAGGCATTGAGAAGAAGGTCCGCTCGCTGAAGCCAGCTCTGCCTTCGGGCGCCGACATCGAGGCGCTGGCGGTACCACCGAGGGATACGGTCGTCGCGCATCGGGACGATGTGCGGAATTGGGCGCAGCGCCAAGGCGAGACGGAGCAGCGGCTCACCGAGGCGCGCAATGACCTGGAGCGGGATCAAAAGGCGCTGGAGCGGCGCGTGCGGGATGAAGGTGTCGTCGCGCCGGGAGCGGTGGAGGAAGCCCGCGGCTACCGGGACACGCTGTGGGAGCTGGTCAAGGCCCGGTATATTTCGCGTTCGGAGATCCCGGCCGAAGAGGCACAGGCTTATGCAGAGGCGTTGGAAGATCTGCCAGGATCGCTCGAAGGTGCCGTTAAACAGGCAGACAATATTGCCGACCGGCGCTTCGACAAGGCCCAGGCGGCCGGGGAGTTGGCGGTGCTGGCACACAACATCGCCGGACACGAGACGCGGATCGGGCAGCTGGAGGCGGATGAAGCGGCGCTGAAGGCCGAAGGGGAGCAACTGGATCAGGCGTGGGATGCGCTGTGGGCTGAAGTGCCGGTTGAGGTGCGCACACCCGATGCCATGCTGGCATGGCTGGAGGCGCGTGAAGACATCGTGACGCTGATCGGGCGTGAGCACGAGGCGCAGCGTCAGCTGGACGACAGTAGGCGAGAGGATCGGGAGGCAATTGCTCAGGTTCATGCGGCGCTGACGAAGCTGGGCTGGGATACCGAGGAGATCAAGGCAGATACGCTGCGGGTGATGGTCGAACGGGCGGACGCGTATCGGCGAGAGCAGGAAGCGAAGGCCGAGAAGATCGTTGAGACGCGCGAAGCGGTGCGGACGGCCAAGTCTGAGGTGGCACGGCGGCAGGGTGAGCTGGAAAAAGCGGAGGCGGAGCGGGAAAACTGGCAGGCAGATTGGGCGAAGGCGGTTGCAGCGATTGACCTTCAGGGTGACGACAAGCTGGAGGTTTTGTCCGCACAAATCACCGTCATCGACGAGATGCGAGAGCATGCGGCGACGGCCAGGGACCTTCGGGACAAACGTGTTGCCACTATTGAGCAGGACATTGCGGCATTTGAACAAGCTGTGGCGGAGATTGCCGCCGAGTTGGTGCCGGACCTAGCGGACAGTGATGCCGATGCTTCCGTGATGGAGCTGGATCGTCGGCGGGAAGAGGCACTGAGGCTGCATCAACAGCATCGGGAACTGACGGAGGCGGTGGCCGAGCGGAAAAAGAAGATCGAAGAGCTTGAGGAAGACCGAAAGGCCGGTTGGGCCTCGGTGCAGCCGCTCCTGGAGGCTGCCGGTGTCGAGGATGTCGAGGTGCTGCGCGAGGCGATTGAGCGGTCGGACCGGTTGAGGACGTTGAACGAGAAGCTGGCCGGCGTCGTGGAGACGCTTGATCAGCAGGGTGACGGGCTGGCGATCGAGGTTATTGAGGAAGAGTGCCGCGACGTCGACATTGACGGGGCGCGGGTCAGAGAAGAAGCAGCCGAGGCTGAACTGAAGGTGCTCGGCGAACAGCTTGAGGAAGCCGTCGTGGCGTGGACCGAGGCACGGAGGGTCTTCGAAGCGATCGGGGGTGACGATGCGGCGGCCAGGGCGGCGGCCGATCGAGAGGAGGCACTGGCCGCCATGCAGGACGCGGCCGAACGCTATGTTCGGATCCGTGCGTCGGGAACGCTGTTGCGCTGGGCGGTGGAGCGCTATCGGAAGGAAAAGCAGGGGCCGTTGCTGAAGCGGGCCGGTGAGCTGTTCCGGGTGCTGACACGGAACTCCTTTGAAAGGCTGGAGGTCAGGTTCGACGAACGCGACACCATGCATCTAACCGGAGTGCGGCCGGACGAAGAAGTGGTGGCGGTGCCGGGTCTGAGTACGGGGACGGAGGATCAGCTGTTTCTGGCGCTGCGGATCGCCGCGGTAGAGGACTACCTGACGCGGGCCGTGGCGTTGCCTTTTGTGGCGGACGACCTATTTATCAACTTTGATCCGGAGCGATCGGCGGCAGGATTTGAGGTGCTGGGGCAGTTGGCCGAACGGACGCAGGTGCTGTTCTACACCCATCACCCGCATCTGGTAGATGTGGCGCGGGAGACGCTGGGTGTCGACGTGCATGTGGTGAAGTTGGGCGACGCGGCGTAGAAGCTAAAGTTGGAGCCTAGAACAGCGATAGTTGGCGAGACAGCAAGCGGCGCAGGCAGATTACCGCACCTCGCTGTCCGATCCCGGTTGGCCTCGCTGGCCAATTCGGGTGTCGAAGAGATCGCGCGCCCGCAATTCGTATCGCGTTGATTTTCCGCAAGAAAATTACCCGTACCCGATCCAACAAGTGCGGACGGTTTGGAGAAACAGGCCCTGCAGAGAAAGGTTTTCGGTCGAGTTGCGGTCACACGGCGGATTTGGAGGTGCGGTTACCGCCGGCAAAAGCCCGCGCTTGCTGGGCTCTCAGGCGGCGTCCCCGGCCTGGGGAGAATTCTCGTGCAGAAGTGAATGGCGGAGGGAGCGGAAGGCGCGGAGCCGCTTGTGGGTACGTTCCGGGTGGCCTTGGACGAGACGGCGACGCTGGACCGCCTGGGGCGCTACGAGGCCCGGTTGGAGCGGGCCTTCAAATCGACGTTGGGGCTCCTGGAACGGTGCCAGGCGCGGCGGCGCGGAGGAGCTTCGGGCTTGGCGGCGGGAGTGGCGGCGGCGGGCGCCAGGGACACGGCATCGGCCCTTGCCAGGGAGACGGGTCCCGGCGTTCAATGCAGGGCGAGAGGGGAGACATCATGATCCGATCCGTGCACCGCCGCGATCAGCTGGCCGAGAGTATCGGCTCGACCGTCGACGAGCCGGAGACGGCGCCCATCAAACCCGACCCGCACCCGGCGAAGACCGGCGTCGCTTGGGCCCTGCTCGCCGCCTGCTGCGCCGTGCCGGCGGTCCTGGCTTATGTTTGGCTGTAGGGCGGCCGGCCGGGAACACTCCCGGGATGCTCACTTTGAAATTGGCTTCGTTCCGTCACTTTTTTTGGTGACGGGGACCGGGACCGAAACCCTGTCCACCGGGTTTTTCGGCGTCCGGCCTACCTTGGTCGTCAAAAGTCGTCGAAAGGTCGTCATGCCGGATTCCGGGATGACCGTTGCGGGGCGGACGTCCGCCGACGGCGGTCGCAAGCGGAAAACTCGTGGAAATCTCAGCCCGATGTGGCAACCTTCCCGCCAAAGGCAACAAACGGCCGGACGGGGGCTTAGACCATGAGCGAAAACAGCATCTACGAGCGCGTGAAGGCCAACTATGCGCCGCTGTCGCCGATCAGTTTCCTTGAACGGACAGCCCATACCTTCCCCGACCTGACCTCGGTCATCCACGGCGCCAAGCGCTTTACCTGGGGCGAGACCTATGCGCGGTGCCGGCGCCTCGCCTCGGCGCTGGCGGGCCGCGGCATCGGTATCGACGACACGGTCGCCATCATGGGCGCCAACACGCCGGAGATGTACGAGGCGGCCTTCGGGGTGCCCATGTGCGGTGCCGTCGTCAATACCTTGAACGTGCGCCTCGATGCGGGGGCCATCGCCTTCTGCCTGAACCACGGCGAGGCCAAGGTGCTGATCACGGACCGGGAATTCTCGCCCACGGTCAAGGAGGCGCTGGGGCTCATCGGGCGCGACATCACGGTCATCGACATCGACGATTCGGAAGCCGAGGTCGAAGGCGAGCTGCTGGGCGAGATGGATTACGAGGCGTTCCTCGCCGAGGGCGACCCGGAATACCAATGGGACCTGCCGACGGACGAATGGCGGGCGATCTCGCTCAACTACACGTCCGGCACCACGGGCGATCCCAAGGGCGTCGTCTACCACCACCGCGGCGCCTATCTCAATGCGCTCTCCAACGCGGTCGGCTGAAACATGGGCCACCATGCGGTCTACCTGTGGACGCTGCCCATGTTCCACTGCAACGGCTGGTGCTTCCCGTGGACCATCGCGGCGATCGCCGGCTTCAATGTCTGCCTGAGGCGAGTCTCTGCCGCCAACATCTACGCGGCCATCGCCGATCATGGGGTGGCCCATTTCTGCGGCGCGCCGATCATCTTGAATTTCGTCATCAATGCCACCGATGAAGAGAAGCGGGCCTTCGATCACAAGGTCAACGTGATGACGGCGGCAGCACCGCCACCGGCGGCGACCCTGCAGATGATGCAGGAGCAGGGTTTCGACGTGACCCATGTTTATGGTCTCACCGAAACCTACGGGCCCGCCGTCATGTGCGCCTGGAACCCGGAGTGGAATGATCTCCCCATCGACGGGCAGACCGTCAAGAAGGGCCGCCAGGGGGTGAAATACCACGTTTTGCAGGATCTCACCGTCATGGACCCGGAGACCATGACGCCGGTGCCGGCCGACGGCGAAACCATGGGCGAGGTCATGTTCCAGGGCAACATCGTCATGAAGGGGTATCTCAAGAACGCCGAGACGACGGAGACGTCGCTGTCGGGCGGCTGGTTCCACTCGGGTGACCTGGGCGTCATCGAGCCCGACGACTACATCAAGCTCAAGGACCGCTCCAAGGACATCATCATCTCCGGCGGCGAGAACATCTCCTCCATCGAGGTCGAGGACGCTTTGCACAAGCACCCGGCGGTCATGTTCGCCGCCGTCGTCGCCAAGCCCGACGACAAGTGGGGGGAAACGCCCTGCGCCTTCGTCGAATTGAAAGAGAGCGCCGGCGAGACGACGGCCGAAGACATCATCGCCTTCTGCCGCGACAACCTGGCCCATTACAAATGCCCCAAGGACGTGGTGTTCGGCCCTTTGCCGAAGACCTCGACCGGCAAGATCCAGAAATTCAAACTGCGGGACCAGGCGCGGGAGATCTAGGCGCCGGACGCGACGGATCTCGGGGATGGCATTTGGTTAAACAGGGCCGGAACCCGGCCCGTTCTTAGGAAAGGAGGTCGCTGCGGACCCGGTGATCTGAAAAATATTGAGCGTCTCTCTTGCGCCCTCAAGGCCGGGGCACAGGGTCAAAACGGTCAGAATGGCGGGCTGCCTGATCCCAGGGGAGGCGCCCGATGGCTTTGGTCCCGGGGCGGTCAGGCGCCCCCGAGACTGGCGATTTCGTCCTTGATGGCGAGTTTTTGCTTCTTCAGTTCGGCCACGTGGGCATCGTCAGGATGAGGTCGGGCGTTTTCTTGTTCCAGTTCGGTATCGAGCGCGTGGTGTTTTTCCTTCAGGGCGTCGATCCTCTCCTGCTGGCTCATGGCGGATTCCTCCATAGTGATGTGATTGAACTCCGTCATGATAGCGTAATACGAACGCCGAATCCACACACCGCGGCTTCATCCTCTACCCGTTGGGCCGGTTTTTTGATATCGTGCTCCGGGTCGGGATCACAGGGAACTCCATGGACGAAATCGAGACCTTGCAGCGTAAGCTCGAGGATTTAAAAACTGAGCATCGCGACCTGGATGACGTCATTGCCCGTATTGTCGAGGCGGTCCCGTTCGACCAGTTGCAGGTTCAGCGGTTGAAGAAGCGCAAGCTGATCCTGAAGGACGAAATCGCCCAGGTCGAAAGCCAGCTGCTGCCCGACATCATCGCTTAACCGCGAATCGAGGCGACGAAGGATTGCCGGTCAGTGCGAACGGCGCCGCTCAGCGTCGGCGCCGGAGATCGGCATCGACCGCGGCAACGGTGCTTTCGGCGGTCATGCCGTCCTCGAGGACCACATAGCCGAACTTGGCGACCAGGGGAAAGGAGCCGTGAGGCGTCTTGAGCGAATTCCCATCGAGTGCCGCTGTCATCGCCGCGATCACCGCGTCGGCCGCCTCGCGGCTGCCGGTCAGGACGACGATGCCGAAGTCATTACCACCCAAGGCCCCGATCATGTCTGTCGGGTGAATGACGCTATCGAGCGTCGAGGCGAAGCGCTCGAGGAAGGCGTCGAGCGTGTCCCGCCCGGCCCTGAGCCGCACGGCATCGGCGTTCGAGGCATGAACCAAGATCAGTGCCGGCGGCGTCGAGAGGTGTTCCATGTGGCCGAGCACGTGGGTCAACTCGCGCAGGAACTCCCGGCGGTTGTGAACCGGCAGGAACGGGTGGTTCTGCGTCATTTCGGTGAGCTGTTTTTCGCGCTCGCGCGCCCTGTCCAGTTCGGCACGCAACGGCTCCAACTGACTGGTCAGGGCTTTGAGCGCTTCATAGATTTCTGGAGACGCCTCGGTCGCGAGGACACCGGCGACATCCACGGCGTCCTCGTTTCGCCACGAACCGGACTGGGAATCCGAGCCGCCACCGCCATCCTCTTTCTTCTCGGGTTTTTCCCGATCCTTGGGCGAGCGCTTCGGTTCCTCACCGACTGGGCTCGATCCGTATGCCTGATTGACGTCCATTCCGTCGTTCCTCCATCCGCCTTGAGGGGGACCGGAGTGCGCGAATTCAATACATTATAGCAGAATAGCCATACCAAAATGTGGTTAACGCTTTATTGCCGGTCTTGCGCCGCAAAAACCGGTACCTATAATGCCGGGCTTTCGCCGGTGGCGTTGTGGCCGCCGTATGGTGTTTGCGTCAGTGAAGAAGGAAACGGGTATGCAAAGCGACTCTCCCCTGGTCGGTATCGTTATGGGCAGCAAATCGGATTGGGAAACCATGAAAAACGCCGCCGATATGCTTCAGGAACTTGGCATTCCCTTTGAGGCTAAGGCCCTGTCCGCCCACCGGAATCCGGCGCAGGTTCATGAATTCGCCTCGACGGCCAAGGATCGTGGCGTCCGCGTTATCATCGCCGCCGCCGGTATGGCCGCCGCCCTGCCCGGCGTCGTCGCGGCTCTGACGCCCCTGCCGGTCCTCGGCGTTCCCATCGAGACGCGGGTGATGGGTGGCATCGACTCGCTGCTCTCCATGGCCCAGATGCCCGGCGGCATTCCGGTCGGAACCCTGGCCATTGGCAAGGCCGGTGCCAAGAACGCCGCCCTGTTGGCTGCCGCCATCATCGCACTCGGCGACGAAGAGGTGGCCGCCAAGCTGGATGCCTTCCGCCAGCAACAGAACGAAACGGTTGCCGAACTGCCGATGTAGTCGGCTAGGCGAACGCCAAATGCACTTCCCGTGGGAACAAAAAAATGACTGAAGCCCAACACGGAATATTCACGGAAGGCGCGCCGCATCACCTTTACCTGGAAATGACCGTCGCGCCGGACGCCTCTCCCGCGAACTTGAGGCAAGTCCTCGGCACCTTATTGGGAGCGCCCGGAGTTGCCGGACCGGAAGTCGTCATCGCTTTCGGCAGCGAACTTTGGTCCAGTCTCGGCAGCGCTCCGTTGCCGAGCGAGCTTCGGCCCTTCGACCCGCTGACCAGTCCCGGCGGTTACCACGCACCGGCGACCCAGAGGGACTTGTGGATTTGGATCCAGGGTGCCTCGCCCGACGTCAATTTCGACAAGGGAATGGCCGCTGGGAAAGCGCTCGATGGGATCGCCAGCGTCGATTTCGAAGTCACCGGTTATACCTACCACGGCAACCGGGACCTGATCGGCTTCGTTGATGGCACGGCTAATCCGAAGGACCAGGAATCGCGGGAGGCCGCCGCCCTCGTTCCCGGTACCGGGGGCGGCAGCTTTCTCATGACCCAGAAATGGGTCCATGACCTCGAGGCCTTCAACGCCCTTTCCGTGCCCGAACAGGAAGGCGTGGTCGGCCGCACGAAGGTCGATGACATCGAACTGGAAGGTGCGGCAATGCCCGACGATTCCCACGTCAGCCGAACCGACGCCTCGGAAGACGGTGTGGCGCTGAAGGTCTGGCGGCGCAGTTCGCCTTTCGGCAACGTTTCGGAACACGGCCTCTACTACGTCGCCTTCGCCTGCGACATTCGCCGGTTCGACGTCCAACTGAAACGAATGTACAACCTCGTCGGAGACGGCCTGCACGACCGGTTGATCGAGTTTTCGGAGGCCGTATCCGGGGCCTATTGGTACGCGCCGGGCGCGGCCGAACTTCATAAGCTGGCTTTGGGCTAACTACTGGCGGCGCGGATTTCTTCTCTAGGCGACGCCGCCCGCGGCCAGACTGCCTTCGATATCATCAACCGTCAGGCGCCTGAGCTTGAAGGCCTCGAGGAGTTCGATCTCGATCGCCGCCGTCTTGCCCAATTCCGTTTCCACCATGTATTTGACGAATTCCAGCAGGTCCTGTGCCTGACCGGGGAAAGCCAGGATATTGGTCAGGAGTTCGCGACGAATAAGCGGCGGGTATTTCAGGATCTCGAGAACCAGAAGCTTCTTGACCTTCATGGGAACGCGCACACTGCCGAACAATCGGTCCAGGCAGAAGCTGTAAATTCCGAAGTCCAACCGGCCGGCCACATCCTGGGTGAAGGCCCTGAACTCGTCGAGGAACGGTCCGGCCGTGACTTTCCGGTCCATGAGTTTCTTGACCACGCCCAGGAACTCGCGATAACGCAGCCGTGCCGGGCTCAACTTGTCACCCAGGTCCGCTTTGATCGCCCGGATTTCGGCAGCCCGGAAATGTGCTGCTCGAATCGCCTGGGCCGAGGCCTTGACCGTATCGGATAATGCCTCTTCCTCGATCAGGGCGAACAGACGTTCGTACTTGTCTCTTTGGCGGGGCGCCATTTTCTGCGCCCCCTCACTGAGCGGCAGCAGTGCCGCTTGCGCAACCAGGAAGTCCTTCGAATAAATCGCCGCAACAGCGGATGCCGCCGGGATGATACCGGTCGCCCGAAAATCATCGGTAATGACGAAGCGACTGCCGTCCTCGACCGTCAAATAGCGACCCAGCTTGGAACAGGCGAGAAAATGGTCCGCTAAATCCTTCTGCACCTGTTGGACGCCGGTCAGGCCGCTTTCATCGGTCGCCGGGCCTTGCGGGGCCGTCGAGCCCACGGGTGGTGGCGCCATACCAGTCGCGCTACGGCCGTTGGCTGGCTCGCCCGGCTTCAACAGAGGGGGCGGATCATGTCTCTCCATCGAGGTTTTATCCCACGTTCATCCTTGGCTGGGAACGGTCATTCTACGCGGTTCGACGACGCGAGTCCAAAAGGCCGAACGCCAAAGGTAAAATTGCCATCAAACTAGGCGATTTCGGCCGATCGCGTGGCGGCAACATCGTTTCTCCGCTGCCCTCTCATGCTTTCGCGATTCGCCAAATCCGCAGGATTCCCGGCCTATGACCCTTCACAAAACCGTGTTCGGTTGTGACTAGCGAGCCCAAGTGCGACTGACCATATTGATATTAACGGCGTCCCCAGCCGTAAGTCTCGGCCCCCAACCGAGGCGTGTTTCGGGCCCTCTATGGAACGAAACAGATTATCCCTGATACCCCACGGGGCGCGGCATTTTCCGCGCCCCATTTTTTTACCGGGCGGTCTTGAGTTTCTGTTGCTCATAGGCGGACGCCTCCGCCGCCAAGCATTGGGTAACGGCAACCCGGATCGCCGTGTCGGCAACATAGCGGGCCAAGGTTTCTCCCTTGAGCACGACGCCCGTTGACGTCCGGATTCCCGAATTGCGGTCAAGAATCGCTTTTAGTTTTCCGTACCGCTCGCGCCAGTCGCTGAGATAAGTGGACCAGTCGCCGCCATGCTTGCGGTTGACGTAGCGGACGATGTCGAGATGGCTCTTGAATCGCCACCATTCGACGTCAGGCAGCTTGTCGCATTCGCTGCGCAAGACCCAGGAGTAACTCCCGGCGGCGAGCGGCCGGGTCGACCGCGCGTCAGGGTCTTTCGCCGCTGGCGCCGTATGAGCCGGAATTTCAGGGACCGATCGTGCAGGGTCCGGTTGTGTCGGAACGGGTGATGCGGTGACCGTACGGTCGAATTCCGGTTTCAGGATAGCCGTCGTTTCCGTTTTTGTTGAAGAGCGAACCGGTTCCCGGACGGTCGGCTGCGTCGCCGTCACCGGGGGCGCGGCCTTTTCGACCGGCGGCGGCACCGGTTGACTGGCCCGAGGCGGCGCGTCGCGTTGCTCCGCCATCCGTTCCGGGCCTGGTGCCGGGCCTTCGAGATAGAAATAGGCCCCGCCGCCGATAACCGCGACAACGACGGCACCGATGCACGCCCACAGCAGAGCATGGGAGCCCGAGCCCTTGCGGTGTTCCTGGCGATCGGTCGCGGCAGGTTGCGATGGCGGCGCGGCCCGCGGTGCGGCGGGGGCCGGTTGCGGCGGAACCGGCTGAGCGACGGGTGAGGCTACCGGCCGTTCCTGTTGCGGCGCCCTCGACCGGCTGAGCACGTTTTTCACGCGCAACAACAGCTCACGCGGATCATAAGGCTTGGTTACGTAATCGTCGGCACCGATGCCAAGAGCCATGAGCCGATTGTCGGCGCCCTGACGGGCCGTGGCAACGACGACGGGAACGCGCGAGTGTTCACGCAAGTCATGAAGCCTGGCGATACCGTCGCCATCGGGCAGACCGAGGTCCAGGATGATCAGATCTACGTGTTCGGACCGCAAGATACCATTGATCGCGCCACCGGTTTCCGCGGCGGTAACCCGGTACCCCTCGTTCTCCAGGTGCAACCGGAGAAAGCCTTGGACCATCTCGTCGTCTTCGACGATGAGGACGTGTTCATCCATAGATCACTCCGACGTCGTTTTTCCCGTCGCCGGGCAACCGCTGCTGCACTTGGGGAACGGATTCGCTCATCCTGTGCGGACGGCTCGGAAAAACCGGAACGGCGACGGTAGCCCCGACATCTTGTCCTGGAGACGCCGCGGCACGGAGAAGACCTTGAGAACGTCGTCGATCCGCCGTTCCAAGAATGCCCATGTTTCGGAAAAATCGCCGTTGTCGTCGGGGTTATCGGCAAGCCAGTAAAGGATCGTCGACGAATAGACGGAGACCAGCAAGCCGCGTTTGGAGTAGTAGTTCCAATCGGTCGCCCGATCACCGGCCGCGTACCACATGTGCGAACAAGACCGCCAAGCCAGGCGTCCGGCCAGTGGCGCGTTCCCTGGCAGGGACAGAAACGACAGTAGACGGCGAATCGCCTCACGGTGCGGCGCATTGATCTCCAGGCGAACCCGCACGCAGGCATGGATGCGGTCTCTAATACGCATCGAATCGAGATCGATTTCTTCGAGGGCGTCGAGCATTCGCCGGTCCGACCAATCGGCAAAATGATCGGCCACTTCCGTCATGCCGCCCGGAAAGGCCCGGAGCGCCATGTCCGGCGTGTAGCCGGCATGGGCGACGCCGGCGGCAAGCGCTTTAATCGTCCATCCGTCGAACGGCACATGGTTGAGGGTCGCCGCGACGATACTGTCACGCCTCTCCTGATGCTCGTTAATCGCCGTCATCTTCCTGATCTCCGTCCTGCAGCCTCGCGGGCTCTTTCGACAGTTCCTCAACATATCCGAATGTGGACAAATCCTCCATTCGCATGGGGTAAAGGACCCCATCCAGATGGTCGTATTCGTGTTGAACGACCCGGGCATGAAACCCCTTGGCTTCGCGGACGATTTCCGAGCCGTCCGGTGCTAAACCGGTATACCGGATATGGGTATGTCTGGGGACTTGTCCAGCCATTCCCGGCAGGGATAGGCAGCCCTCGACGCCGAGTTCCCTGTCTTCGCCCATCGGTTCGATGACCGGGTTGATCAGTGCCGTCAGGGGTACCGCCTCGTCTCCGTTGCGCTCGGCCGGTACGTGAGCTTGGGCGCGTGTACCTGGGGACCGGGCGCATCGAGCATCGTATCGACCATGTTGGCGATCAGCCGGTGAACGGCCGGATCGGTCGGATCCTCGACCGGATTGGCGATACCGGCGAGAACCGGATGGCCCATTCTGGCGATCTTCAATATGGCCATATCGAACCTGCCATTTTCCGTCAAATCCGCGCTTCACATCGCCGAGGCGATGTGTTAGAAGGCGCTCCCTACGGAGGTCGAAGGCGCTCCCTACGGAGGTCGAAGGCGCTCCCTACGGAGGTCGAAGGCGCTCCCTACGGAGGTCGCTGGGGCGGCCTTCACCACTAACATGTAGAGAGACAAGCAAACGTGCAAGTCACCGTACGCGACAACAACGTCGATCAGGCCCTGAAGGTCCTCAAGAAGAAGATGCAGCGCGAAGGCATCTTCCGTGAAATGAAACTCCGCCGCGCCTATGAGAAGCCGTCCGAGAAGAAGGCTCGCGAGAAAGCCGAAGCCGTCCGCCGGGCCCGCAAGCTTGAGCGCAAGCGCCTCGAACGCGAGGGTTTCTAAGACCTTCCCTGCCGGCGAAGGGTTTTCGACCCTTTGCAGACGTCACGAATAAGAACCGCGCGAGGCGTTTCCCGCGCGGTTTTGTCGTGTCTGGATTCTTGCATCATACGGCTTGAGGCGACGACATGCCGGATTCCAGGACCTTCAACGTGGGAAGCTGACAATGATCGAAGAACCTCCGATTTTGACCATCAAGCGGCCAACACGCCGACCCTCGACAGCGCAGATCACTGCATTTCAGGGTATTCCCACCGGCTTCGTTGTGGATGCGCTTTATGGCGCAGGGGCGCTGTCGTCCGACATCCAACCCATCGGAGCCGGTCGCGACCTCCCCTGTGTGGCCGCCGGCCCCGCGTTGACGGCCGATTGCGGTCCCGCGGACATCCTGGCGACACTCGCATCGCTGAAGTTCATTCAGCCCGGAGACATCGTCGTCTCCGCCTTTGCTGCCCATCAGGGGTGCGCTGCCGCCGGCGACCGCGTGCTCGGCATGATGAAAAACAACGGTGCCGCAGGCTTCGTAACGGATGGTCCGATGCGCGACTACGACGGGATCGTCACCGTCGGTCTCCCGGCCTGGTGCACGGGACTGACACCCGCCTCCCCCTTCTCGAAGGGACCGGGATCCGTCGGCCAGGCCGTGCAGATCGGCGGGCAGGAGGTCGAAACCGGTGACATGATCGTTGCCGATCAGGACGGCGTCGTCGTCGTTCCCTTCGAGCGGATCGACGAGGTGATCGCGGGGCTCGAACAGGTCCGCGAACTGGAAGAGGCGCTCGATGCGGAGGTCGCTCAGGGGCTCAAGGTCCCTGAGGCCATCTCGGACCTGCTGGCAAGCGATCAGGTCAAGATCATCGACTAGGTCGCTGGTCCGCCTTGTCGGCCAGGATCTGGACCACCGACCCGCCGCGGCGCGTCGGCAATAAACCCAACTCAATAGAAAACCCGGCCCCGCGACCGGCGGGACCGGGCTTTTTTAACGTAGGTTGTCAGTTTACCCCAACGCCTGGACGATCTCTTCCGTCATCTTCTTGGCGTCGCCGAACAGCATCATGGTGTTGTCGGCGTAGAACAGCGGGTTATCGACGCCGGCGTAGCCCGGGCTCAGCGAGCGCTTGACGAAGAGCACCGTGCTGGCCCGGTCGACATCGAGGATCGGCATGCCGGCGATCGGGCTCTGCGGGTCGGTCTTGGCCACCGGGTTGGTGGTGTCGTTGGCGCCGATGATGTAGGCGACGTCAGCGGTCGAGAACTCATGGTTGATCTCTTCCAACTCGAAGACCTCGTCATAGGGCACGTTGGCCTCGGCCAGGAGCACGTTCATGTGCCCCGGCATGCGCCCGGCGACCGGGTGGATGGCATAGCTGACCTCGACTCCTTCCGCCTTCAGAATATCGGCCATTTCGCGGAGCGCGTGCTGGGCCTGGGCGACGGCCATGCCGTAACCGGGAACAACGATGACCTTGGACGCGTTCTTCATCAGGAAGGCGGCGTCGTCGGCGGCACCGGATTTGTGTGTTTTATCCCCAGTCTGGGCCGGGCCGCCACCGGTGGTATCGCCGCCGAAACCGCCCAACAGCACGTTGAAGATGGAGCGGTTCATGCCTTTGCACATGATGTAGCTGAGGATGGCACCCGATGAGCCGACGAGCGCGCCGGTGATGATCAGGGCCGGGTTCGACAGCGTGAAGCCGATGCCGCAGGCCGCCCAACCCGAGTACGAGTTGAGCATGGAGACGACGACAGGCATGTCGGCGCCGCCGATCGGGATGATCAACAGGAATCCGATGGCGAAGCTGAGGAAGGCCAGAGCCCAGAAAGCGCCTGCCGATTGATCCATAACCAGCAAAACGATCAGCGCCACGATGAGGATGCCAATAAGGGCATTCAGCGGGTGCTGGAACGGAAACGTGATCGGGTTGCCGCTCATTACGCCCTGTAGCTTGGCAAAGGCGATGACCGAGCCCGAGAAAGTGATGGCGCCGATGGCCAGGCCCAGCGACATCTCGATGACACTGACGGTGTAGATGTTGCCTTCGGTGCCGATGCCATAGGCCGCCGGGTTGTAGAAAGCAGCGGCGGCGACGAAGACGGCGGCCATACCGACCAGGGAGTGGAAAGCGGCGACTAGCTGCGGCAAGGCCGTCATCTCGATCTTGCGGGCGACGACCGTACCGATGGAGCCGCCGATCAGGATGGCGACGATGATCCAGGTGTAGCTAACGACGCTCGGTTCGATCAGCGTCGTGACGACGGCAATGACCATGCCGATGATGCCGTAGACGTTGCCCTGCCGTGCCGACTCGGGCGAACTCAAGCCGCGCAGCGCCAGGATGAACAGCACCGAGGCGATGAGATAGGCGAAACCGGTCATTTGTGCACTCATGTTCCGGTCCCCCTATTTCTTCTTCTTGAACATGCCCAGCATGCGCTGGGTG
>Ga0209680_1000046_pt1 | contig 36648 bp, 38 predicted proteins | sample WorMetLIZISLAND1_FD_187413 | JGI IMG/M metagenome (GOLD analysis project Ga0209680, IMG submission 187413) | Marine gutless worms symbiont microbial communities from Max Planck institute for Marine Microbiology, Germany - Olavius loisae LIZARD... ... | reverse complement strand
TCGACAGCCGTCGCTCCTACACACCGCCCGGAACGGTTGCCGATTAAGCCAACTCTAATGCATCACAGACAATTTTTTGTCGATCACCACCTAAACTTGGACTTGCCCAGGAACAGAGTATCTATGGCTTTGCCCGATTTAACCCTTATACTTCGATGACCTTCGGGACTAGGTACAGGCCCGCTTCAGTCGCCGGAGCGATGCGCTGAAACAGATCGCGCTGATCAGCCTCGGTAGGCTCATCCGGTCGCAGGTGTTGCACCATGTCCAGGGGTTGGGCCAGGGGCGCAACCTGGTCGGTATCCACCGCGTTCATCTGCCCCACGAGATTCAGGATCTTCGACAAATCAACGGCGTAGCCTTCCTTCTCCGCCTCGGAAACGGCAAGTCGCGCGAGCTGGGCGATTTTCTCGACGTCGGTACGATCAAGCAACATTGGAACCTTCCGATAGTGATGCAATCCCGTGGTGCAGCAGAACCTCGCCGACCATACGGGGTAGACGGGATATAAAATAGCCTTGAAAAATGACACATCAGATGAGCGACGCCCATGCATAGCCGGAAATCCAAACCTTGCTCATTCGATGTTGTATTGCTAGATTACTTTAGCTTACTCAAGCTTTGTAAGCTTGGTCGCATTTCGGATTTTCTGTTGAGAGATTCTGTGGAGGAATTTTTCTTTAAGACTCCTGCAAGTAAAAATGAACTCGGGATTTATGCTCCCGTATTGTGGAGTCCGGGCGGCTTAGCGTTCTAGCCGTCGGAATCTTTGGGAAGTCCGATGCGATTCCCGTTTTTCCTCCCAAGGTGACTGCTTGATGTTTCTCCGACGCATTCGAGGGATGTTTTCCAATGATCTATCGATCGATCTGGGAACCGCCAACACGCTTATCTATACCCGTGGCCGGGGGATTGTGCTTAATGAGCCATCGGTGGTGGCGATCCGCCGGGGGGCGGGAGGATCCAAGTCGGTTGCAGCGGTCGGCAATGAGGCAAAGCGGATGCTGGGCCGTACCCCGCAGAATATCACCGCTATCAGGCCTTTGAAGGACGGTGTCATCGCCGACTTTACAGTCACGGAGAAGATGCTGCAATACTTCATCCACAAGGTCCACGAGAGCCGGATCATCCGGCCCAGCCCGCAGGTGCTGATCTGCGTCCCCTGCGGTTCCACCCAGGTGGAGCGTCGGGCCATCAAAGAGTCTGCCGCTGGTGCTGGTGCCCGCGAAGCCTTTCTGATCGAAGAGCCGATGGCTGCGGCCATCGGCGCGGGACTGCCCGTGGACGAGGCGCGTGGCTCCATGGTGCTGGATATCGGGGGCGGCACCTCGGAGGTAGCAGTCACTTCACTCAACGGTATCGTCTATTCGCATTCAGTACGCATCGGTGGCGATCGCTTCGATGATGCCATCATTGCTTATGTGCGTCGTAACTACGGTGCCCTGATCGGCGAGGTCACCGCCGAGCGTATCAAGTACGAGATCGGCTCCGCACACCCCGGCGGCGAGATGCGGGAAATCGAGGTCGTGGGCCGCAATCTGGCCGAGGGTGTTCCCCGCAGCCTCACCTTAAACAGCAGCGAGGTCCTGGAGGCTTTGCAGGAACCCTTGGCGGGTATCATCGAGACAGTAAAAACGGCCCTGGAGCAGATTCCTCCGGAGGTGGGTGCCGACGTCGCCGCGCGGGGCATCGTCGTTACCGGCGGTGGTGCCTTGCTCGCCAACATCGACCGCCTCCTGGAGGAAGAGACGGGGCTCCCGGTGCTGATTGCTGATGACCCCCTGACCTGTGTCGCACGCGGCGGCGGGCATGCTCTGGAAACGGCCAACGAGCACAGTCTAGATCTGTTCGCCGTGATGGAGTAATCGGCCAAAGTCTCGACCGAGACTACACCGTCGGCACGGGTTTTCCTCGGTCCCAACCGCTCCGCGCTGGGAGCTGACCATTAACTCCCTATTCGTACGTGGCCCTTCGCCTTCCTTCCGTATCCTGTTAGCGACAGTGATCGCTATCGGGCTGGTCGTGGCGGATCACCGCTACCAACATCTGGATCCGCTGCGCTCTACGCTTTCCGTTGTTGTCCATCCGGTGCATTATGTGGCCAGCCTTCCGAGCAGCTTGGCCCGGAAAATGCGAGATCACCTCATTCAGAGAGAAGAACTACGCCGTCGTAACCGGTCCTTGTACCGGGACAATCTGGAGCTCAAAGCGCGGCTGCAACGCTCCGAGGCGCTGGAAGCGGAGAACGTACGCCTGAGAGATTTGCTGGGAGCTTCGTTGAGGATGGGTGATCGCGTGCTCATCGCCGAGCTCATGGCAGTTGATCTGGATACCTATCGACAGCAGGTAATGATCGACCGGGGGGCCTCCTCTGGGGTCTTCGTCGGTCAACCCGTCCTCGACGCCAACGCCGTCATGGGACAGGTGGTGCGGGTCGACCCTTTGTCCGCGACCGTCCTCTTGATTACCGATGCCAGCCATGGGCTGCCAGTGCAGATCAATCGCAATGGGTTGCGTACCGTAGCCCGGGGTACGGGATCCATCAACCGCCTGGAGTTGTCTCACTTGCCGAAAAACGCCGATGTGCGAGCTGGGGACCTAGTGGTAACATCGGGGTTGGGTGGTCATTTCCCACCTGGCTATCCGGTAGCACAGGTCGCCGAGGTGCGCCAGGAGTCCGGCGAGCGGTTCGCCACCGTTATCGCCGAACCCAGCACGCGTCTGGGCCGTAGCCGTGAGGTCCTGTTGGTTTGGCCCCTGGACCTAGATACCGGCGAGAAGGTCCGAAAAGCGCCATGAATGGATCCCCACGCAATGGGACCGGTGTGATTCTGATCACCCTTGGTGCCGCTCTGATCCTGACCATTCTGCCTTTGCCCCAGTGGGCCGACGAATTCCGTCCTCAGTGGATGGCATTGACGTTGATCTATTGGGCCCTGGCCTTGCCGACCCGGGTGGGAATATCCTGGGCCTGGGGAGTGGGACTGGTGTTGGACATCATCACGGGAACCGTGCTCGGCCAACATGCGCTGAGTCTGTCCGTACCCGTTTATCTCGTGCTGGAGCTGCATCGTCGAATCCGCGTATTTCCCACCCTTCAGCAGACCATGTCCGTGTGGGTGCTGCTGCTGCTGGAGCGTCTGCTTTCCCTCTGGATCCATGGAGCCACCGGTCAACCCACGCCAACCCTTGCATACTGGATACCGACCTTCGTCGGCATGCTGCTGTGGCCTTGGGTATCCATCCTGCTGGGGAACCTAAGCCGACGTTTCGCTGTAATCTGAGACTGCGGAGCCGGAACGATGGTGGAGCCGATTCTCAAGGACCACTCCAGGGAGAGTCGGCTTTTTACCCAGCGCATTGTCATTGCCAGCGTTTTGGTGCTGGCGGCTATGCTCATCGTGATCGCAAAGCTAGTCCAGCTGCAGATCGGAAACTATGCACACCTATCTACCCTGTCCCGCTACAATCAGGTCAGACTTGAACCCCTTCCCCCCACGCGGGGATTGATTTACGACGCCAATGGAATCCTGCTGGCGGACAATTACTCTTCCCTCTCTTTGGAAATCATTCCCGAAGAGATTCAGGACCTGGACGTTACCATCGCCGAGATCGGAAGACTCATCAACAGGGAAACGGATCTGAAACGTTTCGCTCGCATACGTAAACAGCGGCGCCGTTTCGAGGAGATTCCCATTTATACCAACCTGACTCAGAAAGAGGTCGCCCGGTTTGTCGTCAAGGGTCACCGCTTTCCGGGGGTCTCTGTTCGCGCCCGGCTGTTGCGCACCTATCCGCTCGGCGAGCACACGGCCCATGTATTGGGCTATGTCGGCAGGATCAATGGGCAGGAACTCAAGCGTATTAATGCCTCCAACTATGCCGGGACCAATCACATCGGCAAGGGAGGGGTAGAACAGGCCCACGAAGACTTGCTGCACGGCACCGTGGGATACCGACAGGTGGGAGTAAACGTCGAAGGCCGGGTCCTGCGGGTGCTGGAGCAGTACCTACCGGAAGCGGGGCAGCACTTGCAGCTCTACCTGAACTCCCGACTACAACAGGACGCATATGCCGCTCTGGGCGATCATCGCGGCGCAGTGGTGGCAATCGATCCGCGCACGGGTGGGGTCCTGGCTCTAGTCAGCCGTCCCAGCTTCGATCCCAATCTCTTCGTGAACGGCATCAGCTCGGCGGACTACAAGACCCTGCGCAACTCGCTCGACAAGCCCCTGTTCAACCGGGCTGTCTGCGGCCAGTATCCACCGGGCTCCACGATCAAACCATTTATCGGTTTAGGTGGACTGGAGACCGGGACCAGAGGTCTGACCGAAGCCGAGTGGTGTCCCGGTTATTATCGGCTTCCCGGACACCGCCACAAGTATCGATGCTGGAATCGCCGGGGTCATGGAACCGTGACCTTGCAGAAAGCGATCATCCAGTCCTGCGATGTCTACTTTTATAAGCTGGCCTATGTCATGGGGATCGACCGGCTGCACGATTTTCTGGCCGAGTTTGGTTTCGGCGCACGCACCGGTATTGATGTTGCCGGCGAGGTCGGCGGTTTGCTGCCGTCCAGGGAATGGAAAATGAGCACACGCAATCAGCCCTGGTTTATCGGGGAAACGCTGCTGGTGGGTATCGGGCAAGGTCCTTTTTTGGCTACGCCGCTACAGCTTGCCGTCGCGACGGCGGCGGTGGCGGCCCGCGGTCGTTTCATACGGCCACGTGTCGCCCGTGCAACCGGAGCACCGGGTTCGGCGGCGGAACGCGAATTCCCGGCACAGGTCCGGCAGCTTCCGGTCTCGTCCCGCCACCTCGACGACATGATCGCATCCATGGTAAAGGTCGTGAGGAACAAACGCGGCACGGCCAGACGCATCCGCACCAACGCCTACGGCATTGCGGGTAAGACGGGTACCGTCCAGGTCTTCAATATCAAGCAGAAGGAACGTTATCGCGAATCTGAGGTCGCTAAACACATGCGCGACCATGCCCTGTTCGTGGCCTTCGCGCCGGTGGAGGACCCACGCATCGCCGTGGCGGTTCTCGTAGAGAATGGTGGTCACGGAGGCGCAGTGGCAGCACCGATCGCTCGGCGGGTCATGGATAGCTACCTGCTGCGTATGCCATCCCTCACCGCGGCAGGGGAATTTACGGATGAACAATAGCGCCTTTGCCACAGGCATCGACGGTATTCCGAGGAAAATTCGGGCCCTTCTTCCCGTCCGGATGCACCTGGACCTGCCCCTGCTGGTCGCCCTACTGCTCTTGTGCGGCTATGGACTACTGGTGCTCTTCAGCGCCACCGATCAGGACCTGGACAAGTTCTATCGACAGCTGATCCGATTTGGGATCGCCTTCGCGGTTATGATCGTCGTCGCCCAGATACCACCCTTGAAACTGCAACGCTGGTCGCTGCCCCTGTTCGGCATCGGACTGGCAATGCTGGTGAGTGTCCTGGTGATGGGAGAAGTCGGTAAGGGTGCTAAGCGCTGGCTGGACTTAGGGATCATGCGCTTCCAACCCTCTGAGGTGCTCAAGGTCATAGTTCCTATGATGCTTGCCTGGTATCTCACCAATCGGCCTTTGCCCCCCAGTGGGCTCCGGATCCTGTGGACGGTGGTGCTGACCGCTGTTCCTGTGTTCCTGATTGCCCGTCAGCCGGACCTTGGCACGGCATTGCTGGTGGCCGGTGCCGGCATGATGGTGCTCTTCCTGGCGGGACTTACGTGGCGACTGATCGCCTTGCTAGGGGTAGGCACGGCGGCCCTTGCCCCCCTGCTCTGGTATTTCATGTATCCTTACCAACAGCAGCGGGTACTCAGCTTCCTCAACCCGGAGGGCGACCCCTTGGGATCCGGCTACCATATCATCCAAGCCAAGATTGCTATCGGCTCCGGCGGTCTCTACGGTAAGGGTTGGCTCAATGGAACCCAATCCCGTCTAGAGTTTCTGCCAGAGCGTTCAACGGACTTCATCTTTGCGGTTCTCGGCGAGGAGTTCGGGCTGACCGGTATCCTGGCGATACTGGCAATCTACCTGTTCATCATCGCGCGCGGACTCTATATCGCCACCCAGGCCCAGGATACCTATGGGCGGTTGCTCAGCGGCGGGCTCACCCTGATCTTCTTCATCTATCTGTTCGTCAACACTGGCATGGTCGCCGGACTCTTACCGATCGTCGGCATACCCCTCCCCCTGGTGAGCTACGGAGGCACGTCCCTGGTGACCATCATGGCCGGTTTCGGCATCCTGATGTCCATCCGTACGCACAGAAAATTGCTTCCTTCCTAAGTAAGGTTTTGTACTATTCGCCAAGTTGCACTTGAAGCTCGGCTTGGGTTTCTACTCTCCATTTGAACCGCGGAGATGCCGGGGACGCAGAGAAAGGGTACGCAGGGATATTTAGTTAACTACGAATCACGCGAATCGACGCGAATGTTCCCGTGGGCACAAATCATCCGATTCGCGTGATTCGTAGTTTGTACTGAATGTTGTTTTCAATTAGTTGCACGCAGGTATGTCTAGGAATTTAAATGATGCAGTTAATTCGTTGGTGGTGCGGGATGCTCGCGGGCTTAGTGTTCCTGACTGCGGCGGCGGAAGAACCAGCGAGCTATCGTGCGGGTGCCGAAGGCTTCGTTTCCGAAATGGTCTGCAGACATGGCTTCGACAAAAGCGAATTCGTAACCCTCATGGGGCAGGCCCGCTATAGTCGGGAGGTGATGGACGCTATCCGCCGTCCTATCGAGGCCAAGCCCTGGTATAAATACCGCCCGGTCTTCCTCACCGACAAACGGATCCAAGGCGGTGCTGCGTTCTGGCACGAGAACCGCGGGCTCCTGGAACGCGCGCAGGCGGTCTACGGGGTATCGCCACAGATCATCGTCGCCATCCTCGGCGTTGAGACCAACTACGGGAGTAATCTGGGCAAGCACCGAGTGATCGACGCCCTGAGCACCCTGGGTTTCTCCTATCCTGAACGGGCAGACTTCTTCCGCAAGGAGCTCGAAGCGTTCCTACTCCTGGTCCGGGAGGAATCCATCGATGCCTTGGGGCTGAAGGGTTCCTACGCCGGTGCCATGGGTCTACCCCAATTCATCCCCTCGAGCTATCGTGCCTACGCCGTGGATTTCGACGGTGACGGCCGGCGAAACCTGTGGGAGAGCAAGGCGGATGTGATCGGAAGCGTAGGAAACTACCTTGAGCGGCATGATTGGAAGGCCGGGGAGCCGGTAGCTTTTACCACCAGGGTTACGGATGGAGTACCAAGGGACGTCACGCCGGCGGGGAAAAGGCCCGTAAAGCCTTCGATCAGCCTCGATAGACTCAAGGCGGCGGGCATAACTGCCGATTCCCACCTACCCGGCCTGACGCAGGCGATTCTGATCCGCCTCCATGCCCCGGAGCCCGAGTATTGGTTGGGACTCGAGAACTTCTACGTGATTACCCGTTACAATCACAGTAACCTCTATGCCATGGCCGTGTACCAACTCAGTCGCGAGATCCGGACGGCATACGAAGCGGGGCACAAACAGCAGGTTACCGCAGACACATCAGGGGATGTGGAGGAATGATCATCAGCCGAGCCAGAAAGATTTTATCCGTCAGTGAATGCAAATGCGGACAAAAATGATTCCTATGTTATCGGTACTTCAGGACTGTCGTAGTAAGTATGGTGCCGGTCTGCTTCTGCTGCTGGGGCTCCTGGGCGGTTGCTCCGGCACCGGAAACAAAGTGCCGGAACCGTCCGACACCGCGGATGCGGTACCCAAGGTTGAGCCCAAGAGCAAGTACGGTAACCCAAAGTCCTACGTCGTCTTCGGCAAGCGCTATTACACCAAATCCAGCAGCAAGGGACACGTAGAACGGGGATTGGCCTCCTGGTACGGTAAAAAGTTCCATGGCCGCAAGACCAGCAACGGCGAACGCTATAACATGTACGCCATGACTGCAGCCCACAAGACCCTGCCGCTGCCAACCTATGTGCGGGTATCCAACTTGACGAACGGACGCAGCACGGTAGTAAGGGTCAATGACCGTGGTCCCTTCCACGGGAAGCGAATCATCGATCTATCCTATTCGGCTGCCTGCAGGCTGGGAATGGCGGCCCAGGGGATCGCAATGGTGGAGATCAGAGCCATCGATCCCAGTACCCCGGAGCCCGATCAGCAGGATGGTTTCTTTGCTTCCGCAGACGGTACATTTGCACCAAAGCGAGCGGAGAAGACCGCAACCCGAATGGTAAAGACGAAACGACCCAACGCGCCGCCCGCAGGCTCCTTGGGCCAGCTAGCGGACATTGCGGAATCATCCGTACCTAGGCCAAAGGTCGCGGTATTCACCACCCAGGAAAAGTTCTGGAAAACACCCCGGTCTGCGCTATACCTGCAGGTAGGGGCCTTCGGCAGCCGCGTGAATGCCGAGCACTTGCGCCGCCGCTTGGTGAACCACATCACCGAGCGGGTCCAGATTCGCACGCTGGACGATAACGAGATACCTTGGTACAAGGTTCAAGTGGGACCACTCGCTTCTCAACGGCGTGCACGGGACCTATCCCAGCAGCTGGCGTCCATGGGGTTGACGGGGGCCCACATCGTTGCCGAATAGGAGGCTCGGTCCACGGAAGGTTTGGGGACCGCAAAGGTTGATTAAACCGCAGAGACGTACAGGATATGGAGGATCGCTTCCACATATTGTGTGGAATAAAGATGCTTTGATTCTGTCATCGACCTTTACTTCTTCGGATGGAGATGTCAGGTCTCATGATTTGGATTCTGCGGGTAGGATTGATCGAGATTTCGATATCGATCAAGGCAGCTATCAGCCCGGACGCGGTTTTCGTTGATTTCGCTGTAGAATACGATGGAAACCGCATCATAAGTTGCGAATTGCCGATTCAAAATTACACAAGATCAGTCGAGACGGTGAGCTTAGCTTAGCTTGCGGAGCTTATGTAAGCGCCGTTCTGGGCGGTTGGTGCGGATGGTTTTGTCATCGGGACGACCAGGGACACTATCTCAGCGAGTTTCGCCTGACTTACTGGAATTGTTTGTGATTCAAATGCACACTTACACTGGGTCCCGAAGATTCCGATCGGAGTGTAGCTCGAGTAACATGCGACTGGTCGGGATACGTAATGCTTTCTCCTTCAGCGTATCCGTGTCCCTTCTTTTTAGCCTTCACTGACCGATTTTAGCTGATGAAACCGTTCTTTCATATGTTGGTTCTGCTTATCCTCTTCTTGTCCATCGGCGTCCGGTCCGGTGACATGCCCACGCCGGACGGCCCTACGCTGGTCCAGGAGCCGGACGAGATACCCATCCCGGATCCGCCGCAGCTGGCAGCAGATGGCTATTTTCTGGTGGATCACAACAGTGGGAGGGTGCTGACGGAATCCAATGCGGACGAACGCCTGGAGCCAGCCAGTCTGACCAAGATCATGACCGCCTACGTAGTGTTTCGCGAACTGGCTGAGGGCAATCTGACCCTCCGGGACCAAGTGCTCATCAGCGAGCGGGCATGGCGTACCGGCGGTTCCAAGATGTTTATCGAGATCGGCAAGCAGGTGTCGGTAGAGGATCTGCTTAAGGGCATGATTATCCAGTCCGGGAACGATGCTAGCGTGGCCCTAGCCGAGCACATCGCGGGCACGGAAGAGATCTTCGCAGACTTGATGAATACCCATGCCAAGCGTCTTGGGATGAAGAACAGCAACTTCGCGAATGCCACCGGGTTACCCCATAAGGAGCACTACACCACCGCCCGCGACATTGCCCTGGTAACTGCGGCGAGCATCCATGAATTTCCGGAGTACTATGCTTGGTATGCCGTGGAGGAGTTTACCTACAACCGCATCAAGCAGCGCAATCGCAACCGTCTCCTGTGGCAGGACGACTCCGTCGACGGGGTCAAAACGGGACATACTAAGACTGCAGGCTACTGCCTGGTGGCCTCTGCCGCACGCGGCAATATGCGACTCACGTCGGTCGTCATGGGCACCAAAGGGGAAGAGGCGCGGGCCCAGGCAAGTCTAGCGTTGCTCAACTACGGTTTCCGTTTCTACGAGACCCACAAACTCTACGCTGAAGGCCAATGGATTGAGACCCTGCGCATCTGGATGGGCGAGATCGAAGATCTGCCTGTGGGTCCGGCCGAGGACGTTGCCGTGACCATTCCGCGGCATACGTATGACAAACTATCCGCCAGATTGATAAAGGCCCCTGTTATCTCCGCGCCCATCGTCAAGGGTGCCGTCGTGGGCCATATCAGCATCGCCCTCGAAGGTAAAGAGGTGCGCCGTGTGCGGCTGGTGGCGTTGCGGGGCGTGGCCGAGGGCAGTATCTTACAGAAAGGCAAGGACACGGTGCTGAAGTGGTTCTAGGCTTCGTTCATTTAACCCTAACCGACGGGTTTCATCTGCTAAATGACTGCAATACCCCATTGGGGAACGATTAGGATATATGGATCCGCTAACCGGTATCTTCACAGCAGACCCTACACTAACCGTTTTGGAGTGAACGTGAAACCCAAATATTTTGGCTTCCCGGTGGCTTTCATCTTTGTTGCAATCCTGCCGGCACGAGCGATGGACCTGAGCGAGCAGCTGTCGATCGGCGGCATCTTGGCAGCCGGCGGGCAGTGTCAAAGCATCTCCGCCCGCTTGCCCTCAGCAGACGACGGGATGCCCTTAGATATATTCGATAATGAATGCCGGGGCGGCATGCCTATCCAGCTTGAGATCAGCTACCGCCCCAACGAGGCCCATGAGTTCTTCGCCAATCTCGGGTTTGCGGCGGCGAATGGTTTGAATCAAGTATCGCCCTGGAACCTCGCGCCCTGGGCGGTGGACCTGGAGGACGACGTGAAGGACATCAACGGACGCAATCGCGACTATCTCCTTACCGCTTGGTATAAGTACACCCATCCCTTCGAGGACGGGAACACCTTGGGCGCGTCCGTCGGCATCATCGATGCCACTGACTATATCGACGGCAACCAGTATGCCAACGACGAGTTTACCCAGTTCATGAATGAAGCCTTCGTGAACTCGGGCAGCTATAACCTGGGCTCTTACGATACCGGCGCCGCCCTAGAGTGGGGGTATGGGAAATGGACGCTCACTGGCTTAGGCATGAACATCGGTGAGAATGATGACGGCGACAACTACAACTTCTGGGGCGTCGAGGTCGGGTATCACCCCCAGACCGCGCTGGGTGCTGGCAACTACCGCTTTACCCTGACGGGGACTTCCTCTAGGTTTCTAGATCCGGTCGGCGAGCAGCAAAAGAGTCTCTTCAGTTATGGCTTATCGTTCGACCAGGCGTTCGGCGAGGTCGTCGGTGCCTTTCTGCGCGTCTCCCAGCAGCAGGAGGATGCTGCCGTGGACTATAACTCCCTATATTCGGGTGGTCTCAACCTTGACGGTAGCGGTTGGAACCGAGATGACGACAACATCGGTATCGGCTACGCTTACCTTGACGGCGGCAATCGGAATATCGATCAGAGTCAGGTCATTGAAGCCTACTACCGCGCGGTCCTTGACAAACACGTGGCCATCACCGCCGATATCCAGTATATGCAGGACGAGCTCCTCAAAGCCGGTCCCGGTCAGGAGGATCCTAAGGGGTGGATCTTCGGTTTGCGTCTGACCGCAGAGTTTTGATTGAATCCCCTCACCGACGAAGCGGGGAAGGTCGCGACCCATAATCCTGTCCTGGCTCACCGCCTACCTCGCCGGGCAGAGACAGGCGGCGCTGATCGACATCTCCCATCACACCTCGGCTTGGACAGCGCAAAGGGTAGGTCCGTAAGCTGCCTGGGGAAACCGCCTGCCCTGGCGGGGTTGCAGCAGGTGCGACCTGATGTCAGTCGAGCTGTATGAGTGGTTGGGGAATGGCACTGGCCAGTAGGACAGCCCATAGATACTCTGTTCTTGAGCAAGTCCAATCTAGATGGTGATCGACAAAAAGTTGTGTGTGATGCGTAGAGTTAGCTTAATCGGCAACCGTTCCGGGCGGTGTGTAGGAGCGACGGCTGTCGAAAGGTGTTCGGTTCGAGCATGGCGTGGATGGCATGCAGCAGCCTATGCATGACGGCATAGACGGCCTGGAGCTTGTTGAAGCCGCGTTTCTTCGATGATCTGGTGTAGTGGACGTGGAATTGGGATCATGGCGTACAGCGCTCAGAGCGGGCATATAGAGCGATGCGAAGGCAGCGGTTGCCGGCTCTGGAGAGGCGGTTTTTATTGATACTGGAGCCGGACTGGAGCTGGGGCGGACATGGTGCCCCACTGCCTGGCCTGCATCTCTCCCCGGGGTTCACCGAGGAGTTAAATAACGCTGGCGGCGGCGATGCCGGTGACGCTGACGAGCAGCTCTGTTGGTGCAGGCGTTCGAGGCGTTCGATCTTGGCGTCGAGGCGGGCGATACTGTGTTGCGGATCAGGGATCAGGAAGTCTGGTGTCATCGCGGTGAGTTGGGCGGACTGGAGCTGGCTTCTGGTCTGGGTTCGGGGCTTGTTGAGGGTGGCAATGGGAAGCGCACAGGCGTGGCTTGGTCAGGACCAGAGCATCCGGGCGTTGCCAGGGCTGGATGGGCATGGGCATCGACGGCATCAGCTCGGTGCAGGTCTGCATCGCCTCGGCGGAGTGTTTGGCGGCCTTGGAGATCACCATCAGGTCCAGGCCAGAGGCCAGCATCATCCAGGGTCACAACCCACAACCCGGCTCACCCGAGCTTTGCGCAGGACTCGGATCAGGGCCAGATAGGCGGTGTTCTTGAACTCACGGGGTATTCGGTTCGTCTCTTGCGATTGATCGCCATGGTCATGGTTTCATGGCTGACATCGATTCTGGCGCTCTTCATGTCCTGGTTCTCCAAATGGCTTGAGTCGGTCAGGCTCGTGACTTGGTCTCCCGACCCTGAACCCGTGCTGACCAACCTTGTGCATGCAGGCTCACGAGCTTAATTCCCAGCTTCGGATACTCTTCGATATTGGCGAAGAGGGCAGGGAGCCAATCTACGGACAGGCTCAAAGCCCCAGGATGGGACGGCTTGCCCAGGTACTCGCTATCACTTCCCTTTATACCTGAGCCTTGGTTTTCCCTCGGAAACAGAACATACAGGGATGGGCAGAGCGAAACCGGTCTATACGGATGGCCTTAGTTTCTGGTCATTGTGCAGGGTTTTCCAAACCGCGACCGCTTATCGGGAGAAAAGTCAGGCGCAGTGTGCCTATCCTACTCAATGTCAACACGATCTAGATCTTAATGACTGAGACTTAATGATAGGAATGCCCCTTTTCAGCCGCAAATGAACGAAATAAATGCAAATCGAACTCGGTTTAGGTTGCGTCCATTTATGTTTATTTGTGGCGAAAGAATGACCCTATATTATTGGTACTTTGGTACTTTGGTACTTTGGTACTTTGGTACTTTGGTACTTTGGTACTTTGGTACTGGGGCTACTCGACCTCGGAGCCTGAGATGCATCTTCACATCCTCGGCATCTGCGGTTCTTTCATGGGTGGTGTCGCCCTGTTGGCCCGTGCTTTGGGACACAAGGTCACGGGGTCAGACACCAATGTCTATCCGCCCATGAGCACCCAGATCGAGCAAGCGGGAATCGGCCTGATGGAGGGCTTTGGTGCGTCTCAGCTCCGGCCGGTGCCCGATATCGTCGTCGTTGGCAACGCCATGCGGCGTGGTATCCCGGTGGTCGAGCATATGTTGGACCAGGGGCTGCCTTACACATCCGGGCCTGAGTGGTTGCGGGAGAACCTGCTCGGAGAGCGTTGGGTGCTGGCCGTGGCCGGTACCCATGGCAAGACCAGTGCCTCCGGCATGCTGGCCTGGGTGCTAGAGGACGCCGGGCTGAACCCGGGCTTCCTCATCGGTGGCATCCCCAAAAACTTCGGTATCTCCGCCCGGCTGGGGTCGCCGCCCTTCTTCGTTGTCGAGGCGGACGAATACGATACGGCCTTCTTCGACAAACGCTCTAAGTTCGTCCACTATCGCCCGCGGACCCTAGTACTCAACAACCTGGAGTTTGACCATGCCGATATTTTCGACGACCTGGCCATGATCCAGCGCCAGTTTCACCACTTGGTGCAAACCGTACCCGGTACCGGACTCGTCATTCACCCGGCCAGGGAAATGGCCCTTGACCAAGTTCTAGCGATGGGCTGCTGGACTCCCAGGGAGACGGTCGGGGACGGAGGTGACTGGCAGTTCCGGCCAGAGCGCCCGGACGACTCCCGGTTTCGGATACTATTGCAGGGCGAGCCTGTCGGTACCCTGGATTGGGACCAGACTGGGCGCTACAATATGCTCAACGCTTTAGCCGTCCTAGCTGCTACCAAGCATGCGGGTGTGCTGCCACAAGAGTCCATCGCCGCCCTGGGTCGCTTCGAGGGCATCAAGCGGCGCATGGAGTTGCGGGGCGAACGCGGAGGCGTGCGGGTCTACGACGATTTTGCCCACCACCCGACCGCCATCGCCTCCACCTTGGAGGGGCTCCGTAAGCGGGTCGGCACCGAACGTATCATCGCGGTGCTTGAGCCTCGCTCGAATACCATGCGCATGGGTATCCACCAGGAGTCGCTGGTCACCTCCCTGGAGTCGGCGGATCTGGTATACTTATTCGCCCCTGCGGATCTGGAGTGGGATCCCGCACCCTTGTTCGCCGGTTTCGGGCGGGGGGCTGCCCTCTGCGTGTGCGTGGATGATATCATTGACCAGATCGCCGCTGAGGCCCGGCCCGGTGATCACTTGGTGGTCATGAGCAACGGCAGCTTCGGGGGGATTCATCAGAAACTACTAGACGCGCTGGCAGCACGCGGCTGATGCAGTATCCACCGCAAATCTGGAACTGGACCATCGCGCTCGCCATCACCGGTGCCTCCGGCAGCAAATACGGTCTGCGTCTGCTCCAGTGCCTAATCGAGTCCGGTGCGCGTGTCTACCTGATGGTTTCCCAGGCCGGACAGGTCGTGCTCAAGCTGGAGGCGGACATCGAGATCCCGCCGCGCCCTGCCGCTGCTGAGCGGTACCTCACCGAGCGGTTCGCGGCCAGTCCCGGCCAGCTCCGGGTCTTCGGCCGTCGGCAATGGACCGCACCCGTAGCCAGCGGCACCAATCCGCCGGATGCCATGGTAGTCTGTCCTTGCACGATCAGCACCCTGGCGGCAATCGCCTCTGGTATGTGCCGGGATCTCATCGGCCGCGCCGCGGATGTAGCCTTGAAGGAACGCCGCAAGCTGATCCTGGTAGTACGCGAGACTCCGTTCTCAACCATCCACCTGGAAAACATGCTGCGGCTGTCCATGGCAGGGGCCCTGATTATGCCAGCCAATCCCGGCTTCTACTTTGATCCACAGACGGTCGAAGCGCTGGTCGACTTTATGGTCGCCCGCGTGCTGGACCATTTGGAGATTCCCCACGCGCTGACCCAACGGTGGGGAAAGGAGGATTCGCACGTCGGTGGTGGATAGGTTTTAAGTGGTGGAGTCTGCCAGCCCCTACCGCGTCATCCCGGCCGGGATTGCCGAAATCCAAGTACCATGGAGTAGGTGCCATGGATGGCAGAAACAGCGGGGGTTCGAGTCACTAGGCCGCACAACCGTGCCACTTTAAATTGGCTCTTTATGGGTTCAGGACTGCTGCGGCGGTAATACCACCGCAGGTTGCTGGGGTGCACCGGCTCGCTGCCGCTTTGGATTCGGCGACACATGTGTTCCCAGCAAAGGCATCGCGGCTAGGGGAAAGCGCCGTTGCTGCAGCGCATGAGGAACCCGGCGTCTGGTTTACCGCCAAACGTCGATACTGGTGTATCTGCCGACACCGATGCAAAAGAGGGCCAAGACTATAACAAAATAGGTCGCCGCCCACTTCATGCCGTCGTTAAGGATGACGGATCCGCTCTCAACGGTGAGCTGGTCATGATTTCCGTGGTCCTTGAGTATCTCCTGGGCTAGGCTCAGACGTTCAAGCGCGCCACCGACGTCTTCGAACCGGAATATTCCTAGGTGCTTGGAGGTGAACGGGAAGCTTCCGTTCACTACCGTCTGCCAGCCGTTTCCCAGTGAGCCACAAGGGCTGCGACGACCATAGTCACCGTCAGAGGAATGGCAATCCAGTGTACGGTAAGGCCGGTCACCAGCAGGACGGCGCCGATGACTGATGACTTCAGTGCCAGTCGCCAACCACGCCATGACCTGGGCATGTTGATACCAGCGACCCAGAATACGGAGGTCAGATAGAGCCGCAGGACCAATGGTCCTAGGAAGTCGATGGCGCGCAAGGCGTCCAGGATGTCTTGCAGCTTATTGAGCAACCGAAGCATTGCATCCTCCTTGGTGCTGTTATGGAAGGCGCCCGAATGTCTGACAAACATTTAGGTGATTGGCGCAATCTGGTAGATCGTTTTCCGCCAATTGTCTAAGAACCTGTTTACGGTCTTTGTGCCAAAGTGATTTGGACATGAGGGCAGCTTGAAAAATACGGTTTTCGTCAACGGTACGTCCGAATAATCAATGGATTAGAGTCTCTTGAATGGTGGGCTATGCTGACTTGAGCAGGTATAGGTCCGTATCGACAGTGGTCAGGGCGAGAAGACAGCCTTCGTGATCGTTGCTGCACAAAGCGTGCAGTATACAGATACTGCAGAACAGAAAGATTACGACACGGGTAAGAAGGTATCTGGCATCGATACGCAAGGGCTTCCCCATGCGATAGCGGATGTCGTTGACAGAGTAGGTGCCTCGATGGCTTTCTCTAACCATCGAGACAGCTTGTCGGCAGTGGCGAACGTACTGGGGGCTACGTAGAGGTCACCAGGCGAAACGAACGCACATCTTTGCAGTGACTCCCAAACGATGGGTTGTCGAGTGTCTTGTTTGCTTGGTTGGAAACATGTCAAAGATTATGGAAAAACTACTGCGAGCGAAAACTCAATACCAGCTCACAATTTGTGACCTTGGCTTTCCTGGCCTTGTTACTCCATAGATCGTAAACAGCCTCTAAGAGGCTAACTTAAATATAATCTACTGAGTTCTCAGCCAGTACCATGTGGCCGCTTTTCTGGAGCCGAGTGGTACCAAATGGATTCTCGGCGGCACCGGCTAGGTTCACGATTGATAGATTTCCGACGAAGATAACGCCGGTGGCGGCTGCAATGGATTTGATACAGTTCTTCTCGGACATGGATAGCTCCTGATATATTAGGATTCCTGCTAACGGGTACCTTGAAGGATTCGATGTGCCCGTATGAGGCAAGGATGCCCCGCCACAATTCATGTGCGTAAGCACGTGAGAATTAGGGCGATAAGAAAACGCACCTTGGGAGCGCCACCTTCGAAAATTCCCTGGGAGTAATTTTTCAAGGTCCTTTAATATCAGCAGCCCACCCAGTGATGGATCTGGATAAGAAGTGCAGATCGGTACTTAGCACCTTTATTCATAGCATATGGGATACGTTTTGAAAACAGGCATTTTAACCGGCTACTTCTTTTGCTGTCATCTTGTTTATATTTGATTTATCGGGATTTTCTTTCACCCCTGCGTAGGTCGTTTCCCGCCAATCGTCTTAACCTGGTATCAGCTTAGGGGTTTTGTCCTGAAACTCACACAGGTCCTGGATGAGGCAGGTCTGGCACTTGGGACGGCGTGCGGTGCACAGGTAGCGGCCGTGGAGAATCAACCAATGGTGGGCATCCTTTAGAAACGGTCGGGGCACGCAACGCAGCAGCTTCCGCTCTACCTCCAGGGTGGTTCTGCCGGGGGCGATACGAGTGCGGTTACAGACCCGGAAGATGTGGGTGTCCACAGCTATTGTGGGTTGTCCGAAGGCAGTATTGAGCACCACATTGGCGGTCTTGCGGCCGACGCCAGGCAGCCTCTCCAGGGATTCGCGGTCTGCAGGGACTTGGCCCTGATGTTCCTCAAGCAGGATGACACAGGTCTTGATGATGTTTCCGGCCTTGCTGTTGAACAGCCCGATGGTACGGATGTGGTGCTTGAGGCCATCCTCCCCTAAGGCGAGGATGGCCTGCGGGGTGTTAGCCAGCGGGAAGAGCTCAGCGGTGACCCGGTTCACCATCTTGTCGGTAGCCTGGGCGGAGAGGATGACCGCTACCAGGAGTTCGAACGGCGTGGAGTACCTGAGTTCAGTGGCAGGTGCCGGGTTGGCGGCCTGCAGACGCTTGAAGATGATACGTCTCGTTTCTTGGTTCATTAGGGTCCCTATTCGTAGGGTCGTTGGGGATAAAGGCAGCGGGTGACTACGCCATTGGGATCTAGGTCATGTTGATATTTAACTCTAACTATTTTTATGTGTTAAATGGCCACAATCCAACCGGTCCGCACGGCTGAACCTACGTTAACCGTTTGATTATTAATAGGGTCTGTTGTGTGGACCTTCCTAAAGGTCACTATGGACCTAGCGGCGATACCAAGGAATGCCAAGCACTCAACTTCCAGCATAAGGCCCTGACCGTCAATCCGGCCAAGACCTGCCAGCCCCTGGGCGCGGTGCTCTGCGCGCTCGGTTTCGAGAAAACCCTGGCCTATGTACACGGCTCCCAGGGTTGCGTGGCCTACTTCCGCACCTACTTCAACCGCCGTTTCCGATTCCATGGCCGAAGACGAGGCGGTCTTCAGCAGCCAGAGGAACATGTTCGATGGTCTGCGAACGCCAAGGCACTTTATAAGCTGGAGATGATCGCGTCTCGACCACCTGCATAGCCGAGGTCATCGGCGATGACCTCAACGTCTTCATCAGCAACGCCAAGAGGGCCACATCGAGCCGGGGTTTCCGATTTCCTTTGCCCATACCCCGGGCTTCGTCGGCAGCCACACCACTGGCTGGGACAATATGTTCGATGGCATCCAGCGCTACTTCACGCTCAACGCCATGGACGACAAGGCGGACGGTGAATACCACATGTACGACGGTGGTACCAGCTAGGACGAGATGAGGGATGCGCCCAATGCCATTAATACCCTGTTTCTGCAACCCTGGTAGTCCGTGAAGTCCAAGAAGTTCATCAAGGGCACTTGGCATCAACCCGGCACCGACATCAATATCCCGATGGGCTTGGCCTGGACCGACGTCTTTCTGATGAAAGTCTCCGAGCTTACAGGCAAGCCCATCCCCAAGTCCCTTACCAAGGAGCGTGGGAGCCTAGTGGATATGCTGACCGACAGCCATGCTTGGCTGCACGGCAAGAAATTCGCCCCCTACGGCGATGCCGATTTCGTGTTGGGGAGGACCAAGTTCCTGCTGGAGCTGGGGATCGGGCCGACCCATGTGTTGGTCCACCACGCCAACAAGCGCTACAAGAAGGCCCTGGACAAGCTGTGTGCCAAGTCCCCCTACGGCCAGAACACCCAAACCCACATCGGCAAAGACCTATAGCACTTGCGCCCGTTGCGCCCGTCGGTGTTCACCGACAAGCCGGATTTCATGATCGGCAACTCCTACGGCAAGTTCATCCAGCGTGACACCCTGCACAAAGGTAAGGCGTACGAAGTCCCACTGATTCGCATCGGGTTTCCGATCTTCGACCGCCACCACCTGCACCGGATGACCACCCTGGTCAATGCTGTGCTGGACCGACTCGACGAGGAAACCCGGCAGATGGGCGTCACCGACTACAACTATGACTTGATTCGGTGATCCTCTAGGTACCTCATTTCCACTTATATTCTCGCTCCGCTCGAAATGACACTAAATGTCAACCCGCTCTGGAACCACAAGCAACCAGGAACTATGTGGGAGCCCGTTACATGCCAAACGTAATGATCAGGACCAATGATGCCGGAAACCTGCTCTTCTATGTCGCGAAAGAGGACCTGGAAGGGACCGTTGTCGCGGTGGAAGTCGATACGGAATTTACCTGGGCAAGTATCGGCTCGGGAAGAGTGGCTGATCGCTGTGCGCGCATTTAAAGATACATATGGCAAAGATATACATGGCGACAACACGCAGGCTGGAGACAGGACCGCCGAGCGGGTGAGCCTGAGCCGGAATTGTCAGCTCCTCTACGTCGCCTCCCCATCGACGGCCCGGCGGTGGCCCGGGTGGCCAAGGCGAACATCCCCATCAAGGATACGTGGGGTGGTCCGGTCCGCGAGCGTGTTATTGCCCTGTGCCAAGTGCTAGCGTCAAAGATACCGCCGTGGCTGGCCAAGCGCATAGGCCGGCCCTCCGAGGAACATATCCGTTTTGAACGCCAGGAATCCTGGGCATGATCCCTCCCGAACGGCTCGTATCAATAACCGGCATCGTGGAAGGTACCGGGCCCAACGACCAGGACGAGCTTTCGCTGTCGGCACGCATCGCCGACGCCTGCAATCGAGGGCTCACATCCATTTCGCCGACGGCCGTCCTGGCACAACTCCAAGAGCGGGTCCTGGAGCTCCGGCTGCGCCATACCATGATCCTACTAGTTGGCATCGGCTCGACGGCGTCGTAGACGCGGACTACCGGCCCGTGGCCCCGCACATCGACACATGGGCGCAGGAACAATCCGACGGCGACCTAAAGCGGCTGCTGGAGCAGTGCGCTGCGAGTGGCGGTTTCGTGACCAGACTGGAAGGTCGTACCCACTACCTCACGGCGGTTACCAGCAAGCAAGCGCGGGATTACATCCAGATCAAGGTCTCGCAGGTTCAATGAGGTCATCAAGCGCTCTCTGTGGACCCCGGATTGGGTGCCGAACGATCTCGAAGACTTCATTGATCCCTTGGATGCCCTCGCCTGGCGCCCGAGCCGGTGGCGCCGCCACGCCTGCTGTTCCACTGCCTGGTGCAGGTGGCGGACTTCATCGAGTCGGAGTATGCGGGCACCAACATCCGGCGTTTCTTAAGCGATTGGGACCGTAGCAGTGCCGCCGAATCTGCCTGCTTCTGCGACTACTGGATCCTGAGCATCCGCGACTATCGAGACACCCAGGGTGGCGACCGGCTGAGTGCCAAGCCGGTTCTGTTACCAAGCGAAGGGGTACCCTTGGCCAACCCAATCCATGACTTCGATCGGCGTATTGGATACCACTTCGTTTGGTACTTCCACATGCTGACGCGGCGTCAGGATGTCTCGTACAAACTGGACGAGGCAGTATACGCGGACCTGAGGGACGACTACGATTATCTGTCGGCGCGGGATGCCGCAGTACCGCGGGATTACAGCATTGCCCGACTCGACGCTAAGATCGAACACCTGCGCCAACAGACCCACGTCTTCATCGACACCGACGAGCAGCTCCAAGACACCTTGGAAAGACACCTTGGAGCTGCTCGTCAGCGTCACCGGCATCGGCCAACGCCAGCACCATTCAACTCCTCGGTGAACCGCTGCTCCTGCCCGAGGAGATGCAGGCCAAGCAGTGGGGTGCCATGTCTACCCCAGCTCCAGTTCGGCTCCAGTGTCAACAAAAAACCGCCTCTCCCGCCACCTAAATTGGATTTTCTCGGGAACAGAGTATCTACGGCTTTACCCAATCTACGCTGTCGGCGACTGAAAGCTGGTAGTACGCCTTTGCGGTTCACAGCGCAGTTATCCAGCCGACGCAAACCGCAGCTGTGCCTATGGGCCATTAGGCATTGCCCCCTCGAAGTCGATCTTCCCGTAAGAGACCTGAACCGCATCAGGACCCAGCAGCTGGCGCAGTCGCTTGAGGAGTTCGTCTGTGGGTCGTACCCGCCAATCCTTGCCCATCAGCAGGCGACCACGGGCCTCGGGACGTTGGTAGTGGATATAGACCGGTAGGCTCGTCCCGGTGAAGGTATGAAGGATGGTTCTCAGTTCTCTGACCAGGATTTGACCGCGGGCGTGGGCGTCCGGGTCACTGAGATCCAATATCAGGACGAGGTGATCCGCCAGATCTGTTCGTGCCTGCTCCAGGGTTTGCACCTGTTCAGCGCGTAGGGACCAACCGTCGCGGTAGTCGTCGAAGCTCAAGGCACCGCTGACGACCAGGATGTTGTCCGCTACCAGGAGATCGCGTACCTTCTGATAGACTTCGGAGAAGCAGGTAGCCTTGATCCGCCCGGTGCTGTCGTCCAGTATCACCGAGCTCATGCGCCCGCGCTGGGTCTTTCCGTGGCGCACGCCGACGACTAACCCTGCGACCGTCCGTCTCTCGCCGTCGTTGGTGCCGCGACTCGACTGCAGGAGCGCACCGATGCGGGTGCTGGTCATGGCACCGAGCTCCGCCGCGACTCGGTGGATAGGGTGTCCGGTAAGGTAGAGCCCCAGGGTCTCTTTCTCACCCTGGAGGCGTTGTTCTTCCTCCCACTCGCCCCAGGTGCGGGAGACGAGTTGGACATCGGGCCGGGCCATGGCACTCGCGTCGAGTGTCCCGAACAGGTCCGTCTGCCCAGTTGTTTCCGTCTCCTTGTACTGCTCGGCCAGCTTGAGGGCCATGGGTAGCTGGGCGTTCAGGGTCGCCCGATTCTCCCCCAGCTCATCCATGGCCCCAGCCCGGATCAGGGCCTCCAGTACCCGGCGGTTGGCCTTGTGCAGATCAATACGCCGACAGAGGTTCCAGATATCCTTGAAGGGTCCGTCCTCCCGGCGTGCCTGGAGCATGGCCTCAATGGCAGACTCGCCGACCCCCTTGATAGCACCGATGCCGTAGACAATGGTTCTCGCGTCCCGAACCGTAAACCTGTATTCGGACCGGTTGATGGCTGGCGGCTTGATCTTGAGCTGCATCTCCCGGCAGGTGTCGATCAGGGTCACGACTTTGTCGGTGTTGTCCATGTCGGCGCTGAGCACCGCCGCCATGAAAGCCGCCGGATAGTGGGCCTTGAGCCACAGGGTCTGGTAGGCGACCAGGGCGTAGGCGGCGCTGTGAGAACGGTTGAAGCCGTACCCCGCGAACTTCTCCATCAGATCGAAGATGTAGGTAGCGGTCTCCGTGGCAACACCGCGCTCCGCCGCACCGTCCACGAAAACAGTCCGCTGTTTGGCCATCTCCATGGGCTTTTTCTTGCCCATTGCTCGGCGCAACAAGTCCGCTCCCCCCAGGGTGTAGCCCGCCAGTACCTGGGCGATTTGCATGACCTGCTCCTGGTAGAGGATGACACCGTAGGTGGGTTTGAGGATGGATTTGAGTGCGGGGTGGGGATAGGCGACCTTGGCCCGTCCGTGCTTGCGAGCGATGAAATCGTCCACCATGCCGGACTGGAGGGGGCCAGGGCGGAACAGAGCCACCAAGGCCGTGATATCGTCGAAGCAGTCCGGTTGCAGCTTTCTGATCAGCTCCTTCATGCCCCAGGACTCGAGCTGGAAGACCGCGGTGGTCTCACAGCGCCTGAGCAAAGTAAAGGCATCGGCGTCGTCCATGGGGATAGTGCCGATGTCGATGGGAGACTCGCCAACTTGGTACCGGACCGCGTTGACGGTCTTGAGTGCCCAAGCGATGATGGTGAGGGTGCGCAGCCCCAGAAAGTCGAATTTGACTAGGCCAGCCTGCTCCACGTCGTCCTTGTCGAACTGGGTGACCAGATTCTCGCCGCCGGGCTCGCAGTAGAGGGGCGCGAAGTCCGTCAGCCTAGTCGGCGCGATGACCACGCCGCCAGCGTGTTTGCCAGCGTTACGGGCTAGGCCCTCCAGCTTGCGGGCCAGGTTGATGATGGCCTGGACCTCTTCTTCGTCCTGGTAGGCCACCTTGAGATCATCGTTCTCCTCCAGGGCCTTGTCGAGGGTCATGCCCAGCTCGAAGGGCACCATCTTGGCGATCCGATCCACCATCCCATAGGGGTGGCCCATGACCCGCCCTACGTCGCGCACCACGGCCTTGGCTGCCATGGTGCCGAAGGTGATGATCTGGGACACGGCATCGCGGCCGTAACGCTCGGCGACATAGTCGATGACCCGGTCCCGGTTTTCCATGCAAAAGTCCACATCGAAATCCGGCATCGAGACGCGCTCGGGATTCAGGAAGCGCTCGAACAGCAAATCGTGCTCGATGGGATCCAGATCCGTGATCTCGAGTGCATAGGCTACCAGAGAGCCGGCGCCGGATCCCCGTCCTGGCCCCACCGGGATGCCGTTATCCTTGGCCCAGCGGATAAAGTCGGCGACGATCAGAAAGTAGCCCGCAAAGCCCATCTGATTGATAACGCCGAGCTCGAACTCCAGGCGTTCGTCGTAGACCCTGCGCCGAGCGTCGAAGTCCGGTGTGTCGTGACCGCTGATGCGCTCCAGTCGCCGCTCTAGACCCCGCCTGGATTCCACGGCGAAAAAGGCCTCTGTGGTCGTCCCCTCCGGGATCGGAAAATCCGGGAGGAAGCTCTGACCCAGGTCGAGCTCCAGGTTGCAACGCCTAGCAATCTCAACGCTGTTTTCCAGGGCCTCCGGGAGATCGGTGAAGAGCTCGGCCATCTCCTTGGGGGTACGTAGATACTGCTCTGGGCTGTAGAGATGGGGGCGTCGCGGGTCGTTCAGGGTGCGGCCGTCGTGGATGCAGACCCGGGCTTCATGGGCCTCGAAGTCTTCGGCGCTGAGAAACCGCACGTCGTTGGTTGCCACCGCCGGCACGCCCTTGTGGGCAGCCAACTCGACGCTACGCTCAATGTACTCGGACTCGTTTTCGCGCCCGGTGCGTATCAGCTCCAGGTAATAGCAGTCACCAAAGACCCCGAGCCAGCGGTCGAGCAACGCCTCGGCCCGATCCTGATGGCCAGCCAGGAGGGCTCGGGCCACATCGCCCTGCGGGCCGCCGGAGAGGACGATGAGGCCTGCGGTTGCTGCTTCGACCCAGGACCGTTCCACTTGTGGCATACCCAGATGCTGACCCTCCAGATAGCTGCGGGAGATAAGCTTGGTTAGATTCAGATAGCCAGCCCGGTTCCGGACTAGCACCAGCAACCGGTGAGGTTGGTTGGCATCATCCTGGTTGCGGACCCACAGCTCCGCGCCGACGATGGGCTTGATGCCCGCCATCATAGCGGCCCGGTAGAAACGTACTAGGCAAAACAGGTTGCACTGATCGGTGACCGCGACCGCAGGCATACCCTTGGCCACCGTCGCCTCGACCAAGGGCTTGATGCGCACCAAGCCATCGACCAGTGAATACTCCGAATGCAGGTGCAGGTGAACGAATTGGGGAGTCGGTGCCACGGGATCCATCTATATTAAAGGGTAACTTCTCGTTTAAATTGCAGAGATACTGAGGACATAGAGGAAACGATAAATTAGGAATGTTTCTGTGATACCAACTTCCTGATTTGAAATCTTGGGCGTGGTTCTTCCAGTGATGCTACCGTAGCAAATCGTTCAGTTATACTGTAAACGATCAATTGTGGTTAGAAATCGTCTCGTCTTTCTCTTTATTAAACCTCGTAGAGCAACATACCTAACGGCTAATGAGCTTGAGAGTGTCCGCTACAAGGCGGAGTTAGGCATCTTTGGTGCGTCTCGCTTTTATGTCTGCAATCGCGGTATAATTACCACCGCCAGCGCGGATACTGGTTCATAAAACGAATAATATCAACGATGACTCACTTCCCTAATTAGGAAGTTTCTGGCCCGCTGATTTATCTCTGAGGTTAGGATATTTTTAGATCCAGTCGTCTAACATAGACGAGACGCTGCCCTAGTGTAGCCACAGCAGCCCGCGATTACTACAACGAGATATATCCTAACAATGGTTCATATCCACCCTTTCCCACATTCCATTTTTATGGATATTACCTCATGTAAATAGAAGCTTGAACTCCTCTATTTGCATACTGATTGGACCACACACGCTTCCTATTTCCGCTTTCTGAGTCGCTGTTTCCAGTTCGGCAATGTCTTTGCTTCATGCCAACGGGTAGTACGAGATGTGAAGCACCCGTATTCACAAGCGCATCAATGCGAATCTTTTTTCTGTCTCCAAGGTTGGAAACCGTTAGCGATGCTGTGATACGTCCCATAATTTACCTCCAGCGCGCTGGAAAACTGAATTTCTCGAGGTCCCCCTTGTTTCCTGGATTCCGGCAATCCCTACCGGAATGACGGGGTAGGAGCCGAACGAACTGGCCTCATAGTCCTTAAATGGCATTAGAGTGTATCCTATTCCTTACTCCACGGGCCTAACTTTACCGTACCATTGCAATCAGTAGGACGACGAGCCCCACTACCAGAGTCAGGGGTAACAGCACTGCCTGCCAGTCTCCCTTTTGGGCTTTGGGACCCTGTTCCTGCCAGTGTTGGTAGGCCCGCCAGGCGTAGAATACCATCATGCCCATGGCCGCGGCTGCGATGATTTTGAGGAACAGATCCATCGGTTTACCCCCGGTTCGGGAACAAAAAACCCCGGCATCGGAGCCGGGGTCGATCACAGGTTGCGGAGCGGTTCGTCATTCGTCGCCCATGATGCCGAGAATCTGGAGCAGACTGATGAAGATGTTAAAGATGCTCAGGTACAACCCATAGGTAGCCATGATGTAGTTTGTCTCGCCACCATTGATGATGCGGCTAGTATCGAAGAGGATAAAACCGCTCATGAGCAGGATGATGGCACCGGAGATGGCCAGCGACAGGGCGGGCAGGGCCAGAAAGAGGTTGGCGATGCCAATGATGAAGACGACCATGATGCCGGCGAACAGAAAGCCACCCATGAAGCTGAAGTCACGCTTGCTGGTCAGGGCATAGCTGGAAAGACCCAGAAAGATCAAGCCCGTCCCGGCGAAGGCCGTACCGATGATCTGCGGTCCCTTGGGCAGAGAAAGATACATGGTCAGGATAGCACCGAGCCCGAATCCGAGCAGGCCAGTGATCAGAAAAATCATGCCAATGCCAGCACCGGCATTGGCGGTACGCGGTAACACGAATATACCGAGCACCATGGCGCCGATGACCGAGACTAGGTACGTCCAGGTCGGAACCGCCAGCACGATGGACAAACCCGCCATCAAGGCGCTGAAGACCAGCGTGGCGGAAAGCAACATATAGGTGTTCTTCAACACCTTGTTCGTGGCGACCGCGTGTGCGGAGCCGCGTACGATAGTGTAGTCGGTGTTAGACATTTGTTTTCTCACTCCTCCGGTTAAAGCAACACGGTGTCTATATGAGGGTCTTGAGAAACCCTTCCACGGGAGTTCTCAATATACGCAATCGGAAATGGGCTTTCGACTTTGCTGCCCCTAATCATATCGGAAATGGCCCAGCGCCGAATCCTACAGTTATGAAGCATACCGAGGCTGGCCCGAACTGCAAACAGCCTGCTACCCCTCGTACCAGGATTTCATCGGGCTGCATGCGCTAGAGCAGGTTTTGGGGGCGGTAGGTCCCAATGCAAGATCCTTGTCAAGTCCCGCCAGGTTATCAGACTTTAGTTACTGAACATGATGTAGCCAACGTCCGCGACGGGTACCAGCAAGCTTTGCCATCCATCGGTTGTCCCTTTCCCAAACCCTATTATATCGAGTTATATCGGGCCATAAGCAGACTTGGCGCGGTAATCCCCGGCGAGTTGGTATGTACTGACAATAACCCATTGTAGTATCCTGTAGGCGTAAAAACCAACGACTTTACCGCAACCCGCCCTGGAATGCGTCTGGTGACGGAACTCGAAAACGATACCTTGCTGCGCGCCCTACTGCGCCGGCACGTGGATTACACGCCGGTATGGATCATGCGTCAGGCGGGGCGTTATCTGCCCGAGTATCGGGCCACACGCGCCCGCGCCGGTAGCTTTTTGGCGCTGTGCCGGAACCCGGAGTTGGCCTGTGAGGTGACCCTGCAACCCCTGCATCGGTTTTCCCTGGACGCGGCCATCCTGTTCTCCGACATCCTGATGATCCCGGACGCCATGGGGCTCGGGCTCTACTTCAGCGAGGGGGAGGGTCCCGGTTTCGAGCGCCCGATTCGTGATGCCGCCGAGGTGCAACGGTTAGCGGTCCCCGACATGGAAGGCGAACTGGGTTATGTGATGGATGCAATAGGCATGATTCGGCGTGAGTTGGATGGCCGGGTACCCCTGATCGGCTTCTCGGGCAGCCCTTGGACCTTGGCGGTCTATATGGTGGAAGGCGGCGGCACCAAGGGTTTGGTCCGCTCCAAGGCCATGCTGTTCGATCGCCCCGAGTTGATGCACGCCTTGTTGACCAAGCTCTCCGAGGCGGTTACCGCCTATCTCAATGCCCAGGTGGCGCGCGGCGCCCAGGCCCTGATGATCTTCGATACCTGGGGAGGGGTGCTGAGCCCGAGGGTATACCGGGAATTCTCGCTCGCATACATGACCCGCATCGTCGCCGGGCTCACCCGTGAGGTGGAGGGACAGCAGGTTCCGGTCATCCTCTTCACCAAGGGTGGTGGTCAATGGCTGGACTGGATGGCGGAAAGCGGTTGCGACGCCCTGGGGGTGGACTGGACCCTGGATCTGGCTGACGCTCGGCGACTGGTCGGAGATCGGGTTGCCCTACAGGGCAACCTGGACCCCAGTATCCTCTATGCCTCGCCGGAATGCATTCGAGAAGAAGTCGGCCGGGTGCTCGCGAGCTATGGCCGGGGCCCCGGCCATATCTTCAACCTGGGCCACGGAATTCACCCGGACGTAGATCCCGACTGGGTCGCCGTCTTAGTGGATGCGGTCCATGCCCTTAGCTCCAGGTTTCATGTTGATAGTTGATGTTTCGCTGTCTTCTCGCATTCATGTCCATACTCACAAGCCCGGCCTTCGGTGCTATCGCCACTGAGGTTTTCCATCAGGGGACTGGGTTCGATGTCTATTGGTTGAATGCAGGAGAGGAGCAGCGACTGGAGTTCTTCTGGAAACGCAAGGATGGTTCGCCTTACGGCAGCATCCACGCCCTGCGTCGTGCCTTAGCGACCAAGGGCCGAAAGTTGGTCTTCGCGGTCAACGGCGGGATCTATTCGGAGCAGTTCACGCCACTCGGACTCTACGTCGAGAACGGAAAACGCTACTACCAGCTCACGCGAGGGGAAGGCGGGGGAAACTTCTTTCTGTTACCCAACGGCGTCTTCTATATCACCGAGAAGGGGGCACGAGTCGTCGAGACCGACGATTACCAACCCCAGGGCCGGGTTATCAACGCCATCCAGTCGGGGCCTATGCTGGTAATCGATGGACGCTTACATCCCCGCTTCATCAAGGACTACCACAGCATATACATTCGCAATGGAGTGGGTGTCGACCGGGAAGGTCGGGTGATCTTCGCCATCTCCGACGAGCCGGTAAATTTCCATGATTTCGGCACCCTGTTCAGGGACCGCTTCCAGTGCCCCAATGCGCTCTATCTGGACGGGAACATCTCTGCGATGTATACACCTCGGCTCCATCGTTACGGCGGCTGGCTATGGCGCCGGTTCGTAACCATGATCGGGATAACCTCCGGGGCATCTGATTCGGTGGGGCCTTGGAAGCTGTATAGAAATTAACCTTTTGATGATTAATCAACCCCGTCGCCAGATGGTCCCGTCCGCCCCGTCCTCCAGCCGGATGCCAGCGGCCTGGAGCTCGTCGCGGATGTGATCGGCCGTGGCCCAGTCCTTTACCTTGCGGGCCGCAACGCGCCGTTCGATCAGTGCCTGGATCTGTGTATCGGTCAGACCTGCGTTGGAATTTTCCCCGCGCAGGTAGATCTCCGGGTCCTCCTGGAGGATACCCAAAATTTCTCCTAAGGCCCTGAGTTCTGCGCCCAAGGCCGCCGCCGACTGCTGGTCACTGGTCCGCACCCGATTGATCTCCCGCGCCAGGTCGAACAGTACCGCCAGGGCCTTCGGGGTGTTGAAATCGTCGTCCATGGCGGCGTGGAAACGCTTGCGGAAGCCCTCGCCGCCGACGTGATTCGCCACTGGTAAACTCCGCAGAGCCGTATAGAAGCGGGTGAGTGCGCCGCGGGCATGGTCCAGGTGCTCATCGTCATAGTTGAGCGGACTGCGGTAATGGCTAGTGAGGATAAAGTAACGTACCTCCTCGGGACGGTAGCGGGATAGGACCTCACGCACCGTAAAGAAGTTGCCCAAGGATTTGGACATCTTCTCCTCGTTCACGCGTAAAAAGCCGTTGTGCATCCAGCAATTGACGAAGGGCTCGCCGGTGGTGCCCTCGGACTGGGCGATCTCGTTCTCATGGTGGGGAAACTGCAAGTCCGCACCGCCGCCGTGAATATCGAAGTGGTTTCCCAGGCAGGCCATAGACATGGCCGAGCACTCGATGTGCCAGCCGGGCCGACCCGTGCCCCAGGGGGAGTCCCAGGCCGGTTCCTCCGGCTTGGATGCCTTCCACAGAGCGAAGTCCAGAGGATCATGTTTGGCTTCTCCCACTTCGATCCTGGCACCCGCGCGCAGTTCCCGCGGATCCTTGCCTGAGAGCCTGCCGTAGCCATCGAAGCTGGCCACCGCGTAGTAGACATCACCATTGGCAGCCACATAAGCATGGCCCCTGTCTACCAGGACCCGGATCATGGCCAGGATTTCTTCCATGTGGGCGGTGGCCCTGGGCTCTTGGGTCGGAGGCAGAATGCCCAGGGCATCCGCATCCTCATGCATGGCGGTGATGAAGCGTTCCGTGAGCTCGCCGCAGGACTCTCCCCGCTCGTTGGCCCGGTCGATGATTTTGTCGTCGATGTCGGTGATGTTGCGTACATACTCGACCGCGTACCCGCGTGCGCGAAGATAACGGTAGACTACATCGAATACCACCATGACCCGGGCGTGGCCCAGATGGCACAGGTCGTAGACGGTCATGCCGCATACATACATGCGTACCCGGCCAGGCTCGATGGGTACGAACTTCTCTTTCTGTCCGGTCCGGCTGTTATAGATCTGAAGCATCTCGGGAGGTAAGTGAAAATCCATAAACGCGGCGGATAGTAACAAAGCCTTGTCGGGCTTGCATGTTCGGTCTTTCTGGGGAACTATGGCCACCTTAATTAGGGTGGTTTGCGGCACGGGGTACACACTAAGCGGAGGAGGTTACCATGTCCTACGCCAAGGTCTATTCACGCTCGCTTACCGAGCCAGAGAGTTTCTGGAGTGAGGCGGCGCGGTTGATCCACTGGGAGAAACCCTGGGATCGCGTGCTCGACGACACCACTCCGCCGTTCTATCGCTGGTTCGTAGGCGGCGAGCTCAACACCTGCTACAACGCATTGGACCGTCACCTGGAAGGGGGGCGCGGTGAGCAGCTGGCCTTGATCTACGACAGCCCGGTCACCGGCACCAAGCGTACTTACAGCTACCGGGCGCTGCGGGACGAGGTTGCCCGTTTCGCCGGAGTCCTGGCTAGACTGGGGGTAACCAAGGGGGATCGGGTCATCATCTATATGCCCATGGTACCAGAGGCGCTTATTGCCATGCTTGCCTGCGCGCGCCTGGGGGCAATTCACTCCGTCGTCTTCGGTGGCTTCTCGTCCGGGGAGCTCGCCACCCGCATCGACGATGCCAAGCCCAGGGTTATCGTCGCCGGTTCCTGCGGTATCGAGCCCGGCCGAGTGGTGCTCTACAAACCCTTGGTGGACCAAGCCATTGCCCTGTCCAACCATCAGCCGGAATATTGTGTCCTGCTGCAGCGCGAACAGGGACCTGGAACCCTGGTCGCAGGTCGGGACCTGGATTGGGTCGAGGCCATAGCCGGTGCCCAGCCTCATCCTTGCGTGCCGGTGGCAGCTACCGACCCCCTCTATATCTTGTATACCTCCGGAACCACCGGCACCCCCAAGGGTGTGGTGCACGACAATGGTGGACACGCGGTGGCTATGCACTGGAGCATGCAGCACATCTATGGCATGACGCCGGGGGAGGTCTTCTGGGCTGCCTCAGACGTGGGTTGGGTCGTGGGTCATTCCTACATCGTCTATGCGCCTCTGCTCTACGGGTGTACCACCTTGGTCTACGAGGGCAAGCCGGTGGGAACCCCGGACGCTGGTGCCTTCTGGCGTGTGATCAGCGAACACCAAGTCGCGGTCATGTTCACAGCCCCGACGGCCCTCCGGGCTATCAAGCGGGTGGACTCGTGCGGGGAGTTCCTCGGGAAATATGACATGAGCCGCTATCGGGCCCTGTTCCTGGCCGGCGAACGCTGTGATCCAGATACCCTCACATGGGCCGAGCGGCTCCTTGGCGTCCCGGTGATCGACCATTGGTGGCAGACCGAGACCGCCTGGGCCATCGCCGCCAACTTCCTCGGTATCGAGCAGCTGCAGGTCAAACCCGGATCACCCACCAAGGCCGTACCCGGCTATGACGTGAGGATCCTAGACGAGGAGGGGACGGAACAGGGGCCGGGCCAATTCGGACGCATTATGATCAAGCTGCCCCTCCCCCCCGGCTGTCTGACCACCTTGTGGCAGAACGACGACCGCTACCGTGATGCCTATCTAAGCGCCCAGGCCGGCTATTACCTGACCGGTGACGCGGGCCTGAAAGACGAGGACGGTTATCTGTTCATTATGAGTCGCACCGACGACATCATCAACGTGGCTGGACACCGGCTCTCCACCGGTGCCATCGAGGAGATCCTGGCCTCCCATGCGGACGTGGCCGAGTGTGCCGTCATCGGTGCTGCGGACACCCTCAAGGGCGAGCTGCCGGTGGGCATGGTGGTGCTCAAGGAAGGCGTGCACCGGGAAGTTGCGAGGCTCCTCCAAGAGCTGGTCGATCTGGTGCGTGTGAAGATCGGTCCGGTGGCTGCTCTCAAGCAGATGACGGTAGTGGCACGCTTGCCCAAGACCCGCTCTGGCAAGGTCCTGCGCGGCACTATGAAACGCATCGCCGACGGACAAGACTACAAGATGCCAGCGACGATTGATGATCCCGAGATCCTAAACGAGATCAAGACTGCGCTGCAGGGTATCGGATATGCCAAGCATGAGCAATCCTGAACGATTCGGTGCTGTTTGGGGGGTGGCCTGTTGCGTTCGGTGCCCAAAGGCGCGTTGGTCTCCTGTGGAGTTTCGGTGCCGACAAACAACCATACCATAAGCTTGCCCCCGTGCTGCCTGTCCGCGTGGGCCTCACGTTGGGGTAGGATGTGGTGAGTACGGTAGGTCATTCAGGATGGCACCGCGAGGAAATGCGAACCGCATCAATTCTTGACACACACGTCCCGCGTCACTATAATTTTATAGCTTAACTGAGTGAGTCTCTGCTGACTCCTTCTATTTCCCGCCGGGCGTCCGACGTCCGGCCTTCCCTGAGGTCAACCGCGAGAGGCCTGATGTCACCGTCGTATCCTGGTTCGGCGGTTTTCCTCTCGGTTTCCCCCATGGCAGGCGTCTTGGCGCCGGTGGAGATGGTTACGAATGGCGACAATCAACCAGTTGGTACGCAAGCCGCGCAAGCGTAAGGTTGCCAAGACCAACGTGCCGGCGTTGGAGGCCTGTCCCCAAAAGCGCGGTGTGTGTACACGTGTCTATACCACTACACCGAAGAAGCCGAATTCGGCCCTGCGCAAGGTAGCGCGCGTACGCTTGACCAATGGTTACGAGGTTACTGCCTATATCGGGGGCGAAGGACACAATCTGCAGGAGCACTCGGTGGTGCTCATCCGCGGTGGGCGTGTGAAAGACCTGCCGGGTGTTCGTTACCACACGGTCCGGGGAACCCTGGATACGACCGGGGTGGAGAACCGTCGTCAGGGTCGCTCCAAGTACGGTGCCAAGCGCCCGAAGAGCTAAGCTCGAGCCTCTGCGAGGATAAGAGCGCCTTAGAGAAGGTTGGTACAGATGCTCCAAAAGCTACCGGGCACCCGGTAACATTTGAGCTGGCAGGATTCCCACGGGAAATTCAGCCGCAAATAAACGCAAATAGCCGTAGATCAACGGGGATGGACCAAGAGTCGTTGATGATAGTCGAACTGACCCCGGCTGACTTTGCGTTCGTTGGCGGCAAAAAATTCCCAGTTGAAGTCGAGTGGTTCGGAGCCTTCAGTCATGCCGAGAAGACATATCGTTACCCGCCGTCAGGTCCTGCCAGATCCCAAGTTCGGGAACGAATTGCTTGCCAAGTTCATTAATATGCTTATGGAAGACGGCAAGAAGTCGGTCGCCGAGCGCATCATCTACGGGGCCCTCGATCAGGTGGCCGAGAAGAAGGGCGCGGAGCCCTTGGACTTGCTGGGTCAGGCGATGGAGAATGTGCGTCCGGTGGTTGAGGTCAAGTCACGCCGTGTCGGCGGCGCTACCTATCAGGTGCCCGTCGAGGTGCGACCGACGCGCCGTAACTCCTTGGCGATGCGCTGGATCATTGATGCCGCGCGTAAGCGCTCGGAGGAATCCATGGCCTTGCGCCTGGCTGGCGAGCTGATGGACGCGGCGGATTCCCGGGGTACTGCCTTCAAAAAGAAGGAAGACACCCATCGGATGGCGGAGGCCAACAAGGCCTTTTCTCACTATCGTTGGTGACTTGTGTCAGCTTCTGCAAGGTTTCTTTCAGGCGGATAGACGCGTGGCGCGCAATACACCAATCGATCTCTATCGCAATCTCGGCATCATGGCACACATCGATGCGGGGAAGACCACGACTACCGAGCGTATCCTGTTCTATACTGGTATCTCCCACAAGCTCGGGGAGGTGCACGATGGCGCTGCTGCCATGGACTGGATGGCGCAGGAGCAGGAACGCGGCATCACCATTACCTCTGCGGCCACCACCTGCTTCTGGAAAGGCATGGATATGCAGTATCCGGAGCACCGTATCAATATCATTGATACCCCGGGGCACGTGGACTTCACTATCGAGGTAGAGCGTTCTCTCCGGGTTCTCGACGGTGCCTGCGTTGTCTTCTGTGCTGTGGGCGGTGTAGAGCCCCAATCTGAGACCGTATGGCGCCAAGCCGATCGCTACAGTGTGCCACGGTTGGCGTTCGTGAACAAGATGGACCGCATGGGCGCCGATTTTCTGCGCGTCGTCGAACAGGTGAAGGAGCGCCTGGGTGGCAACGCGGTGCCCATTCAGCTCCCGATCGGCGCGGAAGAAGATTTCAAGGGAGTCGTCGATCTGGTCGGCATGCGGGCTATTATCTGGGACGAGGAGTCCCGGGGGATGAACTACGTACTCCGAGAGATCCCCGGGGGGCTGGTCGAACAGTGCAGGGAGTGGCGCGGGGCCATGATCGAGGCGGCCGCCGAGGCCAACGAAGCGGTAATGGAGAAGTACCTGGAAGGTGAGGAGCTCAGCGAGCAAGAGATCAAGGCGGGTCTGCGTACGCGGACGCTGAACAACGAGATCATCCCAATCCTGTGTGGCTCTGCCTTTAAGAATAAGGGTGTGCAGGCGATGTTGGACGCGGTGATCGACTATATGCCCTCACCCATCGACGTGCCCGCCATCAAAGGGATCGCTAGCGGTGTTGCCGAGCGAGAAGAGGAACGCCCCTCAACTGATGAAGCGCCCTTTGCTGCTCTGGCGTTTAAGATTGCCACGGATCCCTTCGTAGGCACCTTGACCTTCTTTCGGGTTTATTCCGGTGTCCTCAAGTCCGGTGACAGTGTTTTCAATCCTGTCAAAGGCAAGCGCGAACGTTTCGGTCGCATCCTGCAGATGCACGCCAACGACCGGAGGGAGATCAAGGAGGTCCGCGCCGGCGACATCGCCGCTGTCGGTCTGAAAGACGTTACCACCGGCGATACCCTGTGTGCCCAGGATGCCCCCATTACCCTGGAACGCATGGAGTTTCCCGAACCGGTCATCTCGGTAGCGGTAGAGCCCAAGACCAAGGGCGACCAGGAGAAGATGGGCGTTGCCCTCTTCAAGCTCGCCCAGGAAGATCCCTCTTTCCGGGTGCGTACCGACGATGAGTCGGGCCAGACCATCATCTCGGGTATGGGCGAGCTGCACCTGGAGATCGTCGTCGACCGCATGAAGCGTGAATTCAATGTGGAAGCCAATGTAGGGACGCCCCAGGTCAGCTATCGCGAGACCATCCGTACCCAGGTCGAGCAGGAGGGCAGGTTTGTCCGCCAGTCAGGTGGTCGTGGGCAGTACGGACACGTGTATCTGCGCATTGAGCCCCGGGAGCCGGGCGCAGGCTTCGAGTTCGTCAACGAGATCGTTGGTGGCGTGGTACCCAAGGAGTACATCCCCGCAGTGGAAAAGGGTGTCGGGGAGGCTATGGCGAGCGGGATCCTGGCGGGCTTTCCGGTAGTGGACGTGAAGGTTTCCCTTTACGATGGCTCCTACCACGAGGTGGATTCGAGCGAGATGGCCTTCAAGATCGCGGGCTCCATGGGCTTCAAGGAAGGGGCCGCGAGGGCCAAGCCGGTCCTGCTGGAGCCGATTATGAAGGTAGAGGTCGTCACGCCGGAGGGTTACATGGGCGATGTCATGGGTGACCTCAACAGTCGGCGTGGCATGGTGCAGGGTATGGATGACGCGCCCTCGGGAAAGATCATTCGCGCCGAGGTACCCTTGGCAGAAATGTTCGGTTATGCTACAGACCTGCGCTCTGCTACCCAGGGGCGAGCAACCTACGGCATGGAGTTCGCTAAATATAATGCAGTCCCGGCTGGCGTCGCCGAGGCCATCTCCAAAAAATAGTAATCACGATAGGGGAAGGGCAGGATGTCCAAAGAGAAATTCGAACGCACGAAACCGCACATCAATGTCGGGACGATCGGGCACGTGGACCATGGCAAGACAACGCTGACAGCGGCGATCACCAAGGTGATGGCTGCGAAGCACGGTGGCG
>Ga0209680_1000045_pt1 | contig 37589 bp, 35 predicted proteins | sample WorMetLIZISLAND1_FD_187413 | JGI IMG/M metagenome (GOLD analysis project Ga0209680, IMG submission 187413) | Marine gutless worms symbiont microbial communities from Max Planck institute for Marine Microbiology, Germany - Olavius loisae LIZARD... ... | reverse complement strand
GGAATCGCATCAACGGGATCGAGAACTTCTGGAACCAGGCGAAGCGGCATCTGCGGCGCTTTAACGGCATCCCGAAACAGAGCTTTCACCTGTTCCTAAAGGAGTGCGAATGGCGGTTCAATGGAGGTGATCACCGGGAACTGCTTAACCAATTAAAGACATGGGTGAATTCGAGACAAAAACGTCCTTAGCTAGGACAGCCCCTTCATTTATGCTTCTTCTTTTTCCGTCGGGCGTCTCGACGTAAGGAAAATCAACTAAAATATCCTCTTCCCCACCAACGGTAAAAAGATGGCGGAATTTCATGCTATTTTTGTTTCTCGCGTAAAAAAGCACGAAATCATTTACGGCATCCATTGTGCCGCTAATCTGACTTCCTTTTTTCTTGACTAGAATCTCACTGACGAAGTTATCCTCACCATAAACTTCGTCCATCAGAGCGCGAACGCGATGGACGTTCTCGTCAGAAATCTGGACGAAAATCGCTCCACTCTCTGTCAATAAATCCCGCATAGCCGTCAAGCGGTCGCGTAGATAGGTTAGATAACTATGGATGCCATCTTTCCAAGTATCACGGAAAGCACGCACTTGTTCGGGCTCGCACGTAATTTGTTCAAATTTCCCATCTTGAACATCACGGGAACGAGTTGAGACCTGCCAATTGCTGTTGAACTTGATCCCGTAGGGCGGATCGAAATAGATGCACTGGACCTTGCCGCGCAGGTTTTCCCGCTCGGCCAAACTCGCCATGACTTGTAGGCTATCGCCCAGGATCATGCGGTTCTGCCAATGCTGGTCGTGCTGGTAGAACTCGGTCTTGGCTTCAGGATCGATGCCATTGAAGTTGCCGAACAGATCGAACATATCCGGGGCGTCTGTCTCAGCGTCTCGGCGTTCCTTGGTCTGCTTCTTCAGGTCTTCGATGATGTGTTTCGGGTGGATTTTTTCCTGCACATAGATCGGCGGGGCCTGCACCACCAGATCGGACCAGTCTTGCTGGTCCTTGCCACGCCAGACCAACTGCGCTTCGCCCAGTTCAATCTTGTCCCCCGCCTTTAACGCTTCGAGTTGCTCCTTCGTCAGTCGAAGTTCCGTTCCCTTCCAGACGATCTGCGGGTCCAGATCTTCGTCACGGTCTCGCGTTTCTCCCTCTGCCAACGGATTGGCTCGTTCATAAGTCACCGGCTCAAACGGATTGAGTTCCTCCATCCGTTCAGCGATGGATTGATGCTCCGCCGTCGGGATATTCCTGCGCTTGGCCGCATCATGGGTCAGCGTCTCAACCTGCTTCGGGCCTTTTTTCGTTGTTCTTTTTGCCATTATTCCCCCCAAACTAAATCTCTTGGATCAGGTCGCGCGCCAACCATAAGTGGCTGCCCCAAAATCTGGCGACACCGATAGTCCGCACCAAAAAGATCATTCAAAAAAGACATTCTGGACTCAGCCTTTCCATCATCGCCATCGGCCATGATTTTTCGAAACGCATCAGCCAATTCAGATTCTTGAACATCAACCATTGGGACCCGTGTCATAAATTCCAGCGCCAGAGATGGCGTAGGCTCCCCTTCGATAGGGGCTGTGACACCGAAAACACTCAAGAACTCTCGGTCCGATAGTTCTTCGGGACGCTGTTCCAAGCCCATATCAGTGGCAACGTCATCGAGCAATTTGCGAAGCGGCCCAATGGATTGCGATAAAAGAGGAGAATCTGGAGCACGTTTCTCGATCTCACTCACCAGAGGCAAAATATCGGGAACTTCTACCGGCTCCGAAGAGTAGCGCCATCCGGTGGTACTTTTGCCGTTAAAGCTGACCCAATGGCGTTTGTTGTCCGGAAGAGTAAATGCGCTGGCCTTAAAGCTCACAACCGGCCATCGCTCATCAATTCGCGCCGACAGACCATTGTTCTGAAAATCGGAAAGCTCGGACAATTCATGAAAAGCGGGAGCTGCATATCGGACAACTGCCGCATCTATTAGAGCCAAGCTCCTTTCCAGCCTTTCGAGATTATCCCGCTGCTCTCGATCTCCGTTTTTCCCGCTTTTTCCGACTTTTCCTCCGCCATAATGAACTCGGTACAGCGGCGTATCAAAATGCTTGGCTTTGATTTCGTTCTTTTCTTTGAGGTTCCCTCGATTGGCCGAAACACAGGTGCTGCGCTTGAACTGTAGAAAGTAGAAAATCCCGTTGGCGTTCATTGCCAAATCGACAGGAAAACCTTTTTCCAGCGACTGAGTCGGTATGAAGGGAGCCCCCGTTGCGGAAGTTACAGCCCTTGCTTGATTTGGAGATAATCCATATTCGTCTTCGAGCACGTGCTCGATAAAAAACCGGTCCCACCATGGGTGGTGTACAATTCTTCGCCAACAGCATGACCTGACCGGCCAAGGGCTCATCGTACCAATACGGCAATTCACCAATTGATGGGTAACAGAGAAGCCGAAAGCAAATTCTGAAAATTCGGAGGTCAATACAGCCATTTCTGATTTCAGGCTCCCACCATTCTCTTGCTTTCAGACAGCGCCCGCTCAATCAGCTCCCGGAACTCCCGATCGATCTCATACACGCTGTCGAACTGGTCGAAGGTCCAACGCCCATAGGCCCCCAAGCCATTCACACCGGGCACCCATTTTTCCGTCAAGGTTTCCTTCTTGAGCTTCACCTGCTCGTTCTTGAGGCCCTTGATTTCGACAATGATGTTCAGTGGATCTTCGGCCCCGCGCCCATCATCTACCTGGACGATGAAATCCGGAATGTATTCGCGCGCGACATCGCCGTCCTTATAGGGAACGGTAAAACCAAGGCCTTGGTTTTTGACGTAGGCGATAACGCGATCATTGTTTTCGGCGCAGCGAGCGAATTCCGACTCCCAATCGCTATCGCTCACCACGAAATTGACGTGGCAGCGGCGTGGATCGGTTTCGCGAACATCCTTAGTGGTCGTAAAGCTTACGTGCCGAGTGGAGCCTTCCGGGTTGTACGGATCGATAACCGCTTTGACCTTATGCTCACCTCCTCTGGCACGCACGATCGCCGTGACAATCCGCTCGCAAGCCTGGGCCGCAATCTCCGGATAGAAACTCAACATCCAGGGTTCTGTGTCACCAGGGCATTTCAAATAGCCCTCGTCAATCCAGCGGCGGCATATTCCCTTGATCTGACCGAACAGGTGGTACTTTGGTTCGCCATCTCCGTCGATGAAATGCCTGTTCAATACGTCCTTCGCCAAGTTCATTGCGATGGTGCTGGGGCGTAAATTCTGGGCTTCCTTGAGAGATAGGGTATGCCCCTCACCAACAATGCCGGACATATCGGTCTGGCTGGCCCCGACTTTTTCGTGATCGATGACGTAGGAAGACTCATCGGTAAACTCAGCCGTCAAACGTTCTTCCGGCAGATCGACACGGTAGCCAATGACGCGGGGGAACCTGATTTCCAGCGCCTCGCGCTCCTTCAGCGCTTTGACATGCGTGGTTCTTTTGGGAGCTTTAGGTGGCGCAACCACCGGCCTGGCCGTGAAGTTGAACGGAATTCCCAGGATGTCCGCATATTCGCTTTCAAATAGCCCGCTGCCGTTCAACTCGTAGCTCAAGCGGCGAAGGCCACGACCGACGACCTGCTCACACAAGAGCTGGGTTCCGAACGCACGAACGCCAAGGATATGGGTCACGGTGTTGGTGTCCCAGCCCTCGGTCAGCATGGAAACGGAAACCACACAGCGTATCCTTTCCCCAAGACGGTCTTTCTTGCCGACGGTGTTCATCACCTCGCGTAGCAATTCGGGGTCGGAGATTTCGCCGTGGTCGCCACGCTGTTTGCGCTCTCGCTTAAAAGTTTCGATTTCCGGCGCGGCCATCTGAAGGAAGTTCTTGTCAAGCTCACCGCTCTCGATTTGTTGACTATCGATCAGCAGCGTATTCGGCTTCGCCAAAGGCTCGTCGTACTGGTCGAAATTGCTAAACAGCGACAAATAGCCACGGTGCTGGGTCACAGGTTCATTATCTTCGTTCGGACGCTGCCAACCGGATATCCACTCGTAAACCAACTTGGATGTCGTCGTGTTATTGCAAACCACGATAAAGACCGGAGGTACGTCTATACCTTCACGCTCCCAAGCCTCGGACACCTTTTCGTAATGTCCATACAATAAGTGAAGCGCGGTCTTTAGCTTGTCGGGGATGGACTTTGGATCAGCCGTAAGTCCGCCCGTCTTCGGCATGTCCTTGCCGATGTGGTCCCAAAGATTGCGAAAGATCGGCATATCCGCACCGGGGATATTGTCGTCGACGGGAATACGGGGCAACTTGACGATCCCGCATTCAATGGCGTCCATCAGGGAAAAGTCGCAAATCGTCCAAGGGAATAGCGTTCCTTCTGCCCAGCCGGAACCGGCAAGAAAGAAAGGCGTTGCAGACAGGTCATAGACAGCACTGATACCGAGCTTTCTTTTGAAAGCCTCGATGCCATTGATCCAAAGCCGAGCGGCCTTGTTGTTTTCTTCTGCTTCCTTCCGTTCGTCCCCGGTTAGTTTTTCCGCTTCACTTTCCGGCTTCTCACGATAGCAATGATGGGCTTCGTCATTGATCACGACGGTGTTTTTGATGCCCATGAGCTCATCAGCAACCCGGCGCACCATCTGCCCTTCTGTTTCTTTGCTTTGAACGGGCTCGTGCCGCCCCTGCAAAAGAGATCGCGTTGTCTTGTTCGCATCCAGGAGTTCGCGAAGCTGGAAAGCATGATAGTTGGTGATAACGATCTTGGCCTTGCCCAAATCGGGCAGCATATCCGCCGGCACGAGTTCACGGCTTTCGTAGTAACTGTTGGGGTCGCTCGGCTGAAGAACGCGCAACCGATCCTTAATGGTGATGCCTGGCGCGACGATCAAAAACCCGCGCGTGAAGAGCTTGCTGGTCGGAGAGCGCACAGCGTTGATCGTTTGCCACGCGATCAGCATCGCCATAACAGTTGTCTTGCCGGCGCCGGTCGCCATCTTCATGGCTAGTCGCACCAGTTCGGGATTTGCCCCGGCGTTGCCATTCTCTATGTGGGACCATATCCGTTTGTACGATTTGTTCTTCCTGGCGACCTCAGTTAGCCAGATGATCGTTTCGACAGCCTCGATTTGGCAGAAGAACGGTTTGATTCCCTGAAATTCATGACTACGCCAATGCTGAAGGAGGCGGGCCGTCGCCGGTGTGACTCCCCAATCCTGCGGATTGGGTATTGAGCGCCAGAGTTTTAGCTGAGAACGGATGTTATTGATGATTGGCGTCGGGTTGTATTCTTGATCTTCCGATGAAATCCCGGCTGCGGCATAGAGACCCAGGGTCTGCTGGTCATCGTCGTTCTTCTTGGAACGGCGTTTTCTCGGTTTCGGCACTGGAGAAATGTGCGCGGAAGGCCGACGCCCATCAATTGGAGGCAGATCCATTGGCTGCCCCTCATCATCCAGGGCATGATGACGAAGAGGCTCTTCATACGGAGAGTTCAGTATCGGCTCTTCGAAGAAAGTGCTATGCATCCGCCCTGTGTCCTCGTTGATTATCAATCCATGCCTTGATTTCGTCGAACCGGAACCGCCACGCCCCACCGACTTTGAAACCTGGAAGTTTCCCTTCAGTCACTAGGCGATACGACGTCTTCTCCTTGATCTTGAGATAGGCAGCCACCTCCTGGATAGTCATAATTTCGTCAGGCATCAACTCGTGCTCTCGAATACGTTCCAAATGAGAAAATAGGGGAAAATCGAGAATATTTCAACGCGATAGTAACGTTACGGTAGAACTATCGACGGTTGACCTAGCGTTTGTTGAGCAAACGGCTAACCGTTGCCGGATGAATGCCAAACAAGCGCGCCACATCCGCAGCGGTCTTCCGCCCTGAGGACACCATCTCAACGCCCTCGTTTTGCTGGCGCTGAGTGAGTTTTGGCCGTCGGCCGCCAACCCTACGAATTTATCCAGCAAGAGTTGGACTTGACCGCGATATGTTGGCAACCGTCTCGCTGGAGCGGCTGATGGTCAAGAGGGAGCTCGGCGGGAAACGGATTTACGTTGCGGACACGGTAACCTCCGACGATCTGGAGGCGATCCGCCGGGGCGTGACGATGGCCCTCGGGCTGGACAATTCAGCTTGATTAAGTGGCGTTCAGGAACCATAGTAGAGACGTCCCCGGTAAATCGGGCTTGTGAGACTACCTCTCCAGGTAGCAGACTCCAGCCAGTGATCACAAATTGACTGGGGCCTCTGATCCGAGGCTCTGCATCGTAAGGTGCAGGGCCTTTTGTCATTTAGAGACAGGAGGCATTTGGACCGCCCGTCACGCCCGCGCTCCGCCTTTCACCCCCCAAGGGTCTCCCCCCTGTTCGGGGCGGGCGTGTTTGTTGAGGAGGATCACGTCGGTTTGCTGTTTGTTCACGTAGTCCGCCCATTCCTGCATCATCTTGCGACGCTTGGCGAACAGGTCGCCGCGCCGGTAGGCGGCCTCCACCTTGTTTTCGATGACGTGAGCCAGAGCCATCTCCGCCACATCACGCGGGAAACTGGAGACCTCACCGGACCAGTCGCGGAAGCTGGAGCGGAATCCATGGGGCACGTAATCGCCCCGGTCGCCGTCTACCCCGTAGCCCATGCCGCGCATCAATTGCAGCAATGCCATGTTGGACAAGGGGCGGCCGTGACGAGCGCCGGGGAAGAGGTAAGGATTGCCCTCGATGCGGGACAGGGCCTCCAGAACGCTCGTGGCGGCGTCGGAGAGGGGCACCCGATGTTCCCGCCGTGCTTTCATCCTTTCGGCGGGTACGGTCCAGACGGCGGCCTCCAGGTCGATCTCATTCCATTGTGCTTGCAGCACCTCACCGGTGCGGGTGGCGGTGAGGATCAGAAACCGCAGCGCCAGCGCCGATACGCTGCCGTTACCGGCCAGTTCCGCCATGAAGGCCGGAACCTCGGTGTGGGGCATGGCGGGATGATGGCTGACCCTCTTCATGTGCGAGGGCTTCGGTAGCAGCTTGTCGAGGTGGCCGCGCCAGCGGGCCGGGTTCAGGGGATCGCGATACTTGTGGGCGGCGGCATAGTCGAGAATGTTTTCGATGCGCCCCCGCACCCGCTTGGCGGTTTCGGTCTTGGTGGTCCAGATGGAGGAGAGGATTTTCAGAATGTCCTCGGTGGCGACGGCGTCCACCTTTTTTGAACCGATCTCCGGCCGGGCGTAGGTCTTGAGGGTGCTCGTCCACTGCCGGGCGTGCTTGGCGTTCTTCCATCCGTGCCGATGCGCCCGGATGTAACGGGCGGCGCAGGCGGTGAAAGTGGGCGTCTTCTCCGGTTCGGCCCGCCGCGCCTCAATGGGATCCACGCCGTCCTTTGCCAGTTTTCGGTAGTTAGAGGCCCTGTCTCGCGCCTCCGCCAGCCCCACATCCGGGAAACTGCCCAATCCCATCTCCCGGCGCTTGCCGTCGATGGTGAAGCGCAGCACCCACTTCTTCGCGCCGGTGCCGGAAACCACCAACCGGAGCCCACCGCCGTCCTCATGCTTGCCTGGGCCGACCGTCGCCACCTTGCGCGGGGTGAGCTTGTGAATCGCCATACCGTCATCCTCCTTACTGGGCGGAGGATTGGCGAGCACGTCCCCCAATCAGTCCCCCAATATTCCTGGATTATAGCGGATGACGCTGGACTGTACAGGAGCTTAACTAGCTGTAAGAACAATATTTATGGATTGTTCTGGATGGTATGGAAACAGGCATTGGCGGACGCTCCCTCCGCCATTATTCTCTGTCTTCCGCTAACGCCGATTCCCGAGTTCGGTGACGTGAACGCAATGATGGCGAACGGGGGTTAGACGACGAAAATGGCCAAGAGTCCCATTCGTCCGCCGCATCTGCGGCGCTCATGGTTGTTCATCGGCGGCGTCGATGCAGAGCTCTTGCTGGCGGCACCGGACACAGAAGCAGACGTTTTGATCTACGAGCTCGAGGATTTCACGCCGCCCGATCAGCGGCCCCGGGCCCGGGAGCTTTGTGGCGCCGTGCTGGCCTCATGGAAAAAGACCGGGGCCGTGGCCGCCGTTCGGATCAACCCCTTCGCCGATGACGGGTCCGGTAAAACCGCCGCCGATGGCTTGGCCGATCTGACCGCCGTCATGGCTCATGCGCCCGACGCCGTGCTGCTGCCGAAGGTCGCGGAACCCGAGCATGTGGACGATCTGGACCGTGAAATCGCGCGCCTAGAAAAGCGCTACGGTCTGGTCCTCGGTTCGACAGAGATCGTACCCAACATCGAATTGGCCCGCGGCGTCATGCAGACCCATGCCATCTGCCTTTCGAGCCCGCGCATAAGCGGATGCCTGATGGCGTCGGAGGATCTGGCCGCCGATCTCGGTGCCGAACGATCGCCCGACGGTTCGGAACTGGCCTATGCACGCGGGCGTTTTCACTTGGAATGTACAGCGGCCGGTGTCCCTTCCATCGATTGCCCCTACACCTGGACCGATACGGCGGGACTCGAAGCCGATACCTTAGCGGCCCGCCGCCTCGGCTATCGGGCCAAGAGCTGTGTTCAGGGAGACCACGCCGCCGCCATCAACCGCGTCCTGACGCCCGGCCGGAGCGAGGTCGACAAGGCGGAACGTATCGTCCACGCCTTCGAGGCGGCGCAGGCGGACGGCTCCGGTCGCGCCGAGGTTGATGGATCATTGGTCGAGGTGCCGATCTATCTCAACGCCAAGCGCCTGGTCGAGCGGGCCCGGGCCCTGGCCGGTTGGAGCGGAGGCTTAGGGCGGAAAGACAAAGAATGAATGCCTTCAAATCCTTACCGGGCCTGCTAATGTTGGACGACACGAGCCGCCGGCGGCGCTCGTGGCGGGATTGCGGAAGGGGCGTTGAATGAACAACGATGAACCGGCCGATCTTCTCTTTGCAGAGCGCGAGGACCGTGAGAAGGGTTTCGCGATCGTGTTCGAGAGCGACATCAAACCGAAACTGGCCGACATCGAAACGAGCCGGGTTGCCGCCGTCATGGCCGGCGAGGCGGAGAGATTCCGCGGGACCTTTAAACGCACGGTGATTCCGGAAATTCTCAAGTTCGCCGGCGCCTTGACCTACGACCCGGACGACGGCATTGTCGAGGCGGCGCTTTACGCTTCCAAGCTGTTCGACGAAATCCAGGGCATCGAGAGCGAGGACCTGATTACCGGGGAAACCAGCGGCCTCCCGTTCCAGTGGAGTGAGGTCCGCTCCGGCGCAGTCGGCGGCTTTCGTGGTTTCGTCGTCATGGTCGATCTATTGCTCGAACGGGGCGAGATCGGCACCGAAACCCTGATCCTCGCGGTGCGCGACAAACGGACGGCAGGCAACCTGTTCGAACGATGGGTACGCGCCTTCGACAAGGAAAAACAGGTTTCCTTCGACAACGCCGAATTCGAGAGGGATTTCGAGGTCTACGCCAACGAGGCCCGAGCCCTGGTGACGGCGAAACTGATCCGCTGCATTTCCGAACTGGGCGAACTGACCGGTGCCTCGGGCATCGAGTTCGCCATGGTCTGGAACCAGTTCCTGCTTAAGGTGGAAACGCAGGACGATCTGTTCGAACCATCCGATGTCAACCGCTCGGCACTGAACACCGAGGACTGCCGGCGGATTCTGGCCGAGATCCACAAGGTCCTGGAGATCGTCGACACCCTGGCCGAAGGGATCAAGGCCGAGGCCGGGTGAGAGCGGTGGGCGCGGTGGCGATCCCGCTCAGAAGTAATCCGGGAAGGCCCTGGCGAGATTGGCGCGGATGCGCTCGCGCACCGGTTCGTCCGAGGCCGGCGCCTCGAAGCTGCGGCCTGTGACCTGCTCGTAGAGCTTCACGTACTTGCCGGAAAACTCCATCAGCGTTTCGCCCGGGATCTCCGGGAGCGGGTCCTTGTAGGGATCGCAGCGCTCGTTAATCCAGAGGCGAAGGAACTCCTTGTCGAGGCTCTCCGGCTCCTTACCTTCGGCGAGGCGGCTCTCGTAGCTGGCAGCCATCCAGTAGCGGCTCGAGTCGGGCGTATGGACCTCGTCAGCCAGCGTCATGACGCCGTTCTCGTCGAGGCCGAACTCGTATTTGGTGTCGACCAGGATGAGGCCGTTCTCGGCGGCGATCTCGCGACCGCGGGCGAACAGCGCCAGCGACTTGGCCGCCACCTCGTCCCACTGGGCCTGGGTCAGGAGGCCCTTTTCGACGATTCCCTCGGCGGTGATCGGTGCGTCGTGCTCGCCCTGAACGGCCTTGGTCGTCGGCGTGATGATGGTCTCGGGCAGCTTCTGGTTCTTGACCAGGCCGTCCGGGAATTCGATGCCGTAGAGCACCCGTTCGCCCCGATTGTACATGGGCCAGATCGAAGTTTCCGTCGAGCCGGTCATGTAGTCGCGCACGATCATCTCGATCGGCAGCATGTCGAGGCGACGCCCGACGACGACGTTGGGGTCCGGGTAGTCGACCACGTGGTTGGGGCAGACGTCTTCGGTCTGTTCGAACCAGAAGGCGGCCGTCTGATTGAGAAGCTGGCCCTTGTAGGGCACGGAAGCGAGCACATGGTCGAAGGCCGATTGCCGATCGGTGGCGATCATGATGCGCCGGCCGTCCGGCAGGTCGTAGGATTCGCGGACCTTGCCTCGGGTGTGGTTGGGCAGTTCCGGGAAGGTGGCGTCGGTCAAACAGTTCTCGAGCAGACGTTCGGTATCCATGGTCTCTTCGCCTCAAAATAGGGCCCCAACGGCCAGAATTTGGAAAGCGCCCATAATCGACAAATCGGGCGCCGGCGCAAGAGGGAAATCAACGGGAAATTCAGGTTTTCCCGGCGAGCAAAAGGAGGATGGCAGCGATGATCAGGAGGATGCCGGCGATCTCGATGCGGTTGGTCTTCTCGCGGAAGAAAAAGACCGAGGTCGCAAAGGTGAAGACCAGCTCGATCTGGCCGAGGGCCCGCACGTAGGCGGCGTTCTGGTAAGTGAAGGCGGTGAACCAGCAGATCGACCCGAGCACTCCGGCGACCCCCACGGAAAGCGCCGACGGCCAGTGGCGGATCACCGCCGTCAACTGCCCCGGTTCGCGGATGCGGAGATAGACGCCCATGATCACCGTCTGCATGACGACGGATACGGCCAAGGCAAAGGCGGCCCGCATGACCACCTCGCCCGACTCCAGTTCCAACGCCGCACCGCGAAAGAAGACGACGGAACCGCCGAGGAAGGCACCGCACAGCAGCCCGATCAGGGTCGGCTTTTCGACGAGACCGGTGAACAGCCGGCCCGCCGTCACCTCGCCGTGGGCCACGGAGAGCGCCATGATGCCGACAAAACAGAAGGCGATGGCCAAGGCCGCCGTCAGGCTGACCGTGTCACCGAGGAGGATGAATCCCAAGATCGCCACCTGAACCACCTCGGTCTTCGAATAGACCGTGCCGACGGCGAAGTTCCTGAGCGAAAACAAATAGACCAGCAGCACCGTGAACAGGATCTGCGACAGCCCGCCGAGCAGGCAGTAGACCAGGAACAGCGTGTTGACGTCGGGGATCGGGTGGCCGCCCCAGGTGTTGAGGCCCCAGACATAGAGGATGGCGAAGGGCCAGGCGTAGAAGAATCGCACGTAACTGGCGCCGCCCGTCGACAGCTTCGCCTTCAGGTGTTTCTGTAGGGCCGTGCGCAGGTTCTGCAGGAAGGCCCCGGCAATGGTGATGGGGATCCACAGTTCGACCACGGGCCGCTCCCACGTTAAGAAAATCTAATGAGGGATCGAGGCTATCTTATATTTGGCATTTTGTGAAATCAGTTTGTCTGGACAAGTTATTAGTTTAACTTATCAATATGTCTCTGCCGTCCCTGAATTCCCTGCGCGCCTTCGAGACCGTGGCACGCCATAAAAGCGCCAGCCGGGCGGCTGAGGAGTTGGGCGTCACACAACCGGCCGTCACCCAGCAGGTGCGCTTGCTGGAGGGCCATTTGGGTTTGCCCATGGTCCGCCGCGAAGGCCAGGGTTTGTCGCTCACCGCCGAAGGCCGGGCCCTGGCGGCGCGCCTCGCCGAACCCTTCGCCGAGATCGCCGATGCCGTCGCCGAAGCCATCGGGCGGCAAAGGGGCGCCGGGGTTCTCACCGTCACACTGCTACCGACCTTCGCCCAACGCTGGCTGATCCCGCGCCTAACCTCCTTCCAGGCCGCCCATCCGGAGATCGAGGTGCGCCTGTCGGCGACGGCCAGGCTCTGCGATCTGGTGCGCGAGGACGTCGACCTTGCGATCCGGTTTGGAAACGGCCGCTGGCCCGGTTGCGACAGCCGCCCGCTCATGACCAACGACATGTTTCCGGTGATCAATCCCCACTTGGCGGAAAGTAAACCGCTCAGGGATCCGGCCGATCTCGCCGGACACGTTTGGCTGCAAGTCGAGGCGGAACCCCGCACCGGGGACTGGGACGCCTGGCTCACCGCCGCCGGTGTCGCCGGCATCGAACCGGCCGGGTGGCTCTCCTTTGAGGCCTCGAGCCACGCCTTGGCCGCCGCCACCGCCGGTCTCGGCATTGCCATCGGCCACCGCCCCTTCGTTATCGACGACCTTGCCGCTGGACGCCTGGCGCGGCCCTTCGAGACGGTGGTCGAGAGCGGAGAGGCCTATTACCTGGTGACGGCGAAATCGCGAACGCGGCCCGCCGCCGTCACCGCCTTCGCCGACTGGCTGATGGCGGAGGCGACATGACCGGGACGGGCCCCATCTTCATTTCCAGCGACATCTTCAAGGACAGTGGTTATGCGTCGGGCCATCCGCTGGCCATCCCCCGGGTATCGTTGGCCACCGATCTCTGCCGGGCGCTGGGTTGGCTGGACGGTACCAACTATCGGGAGAGCGGCCCGGCGGCTGTTGACTACCTCGCCCGCTTCCACGACCGCGCCTATCTCGACGCCCTGATGGCGGCGGAGCGAACCGAGCCCGATGGCGACACCAAGCGCCGCTTCAACATCGGCGTCAACGGCAACCCCATTTTCCCCTGCATGTTCCGACGCCCGGCGACGGCCTGCGAGGGCGGGCGCATGGCCGCCAAGGTCCTGGGCGCCGGCGGCGGCCCCGTGTTCAGCCCGGCCGGCGGCCAGCACCACGCCATGCCCGGTCACGCCAGTGGTTTCTGTTTCCTCAACGAGCCGGCACTCTCCATCGGCACGCTGAAAGACCAGGGCTTCGGGCGCATCTTCTACCTCGATTTCGACGCCCACCACGGCGACGGCGTTGAGGCCGCCTTCGCCGGGGACGAGACCGTCTTCACGCTGTCCATCCACGAGGCCGGCCGCTGGCCTATGGACCGTGACGGCGATGAGGGCGGCCGCTGGCCTATGGACCGTGACGGCGATGAGGGCGGCCCCGGCACGCTCAACTGTGGCAGGGCGAGAGCGTCCCTAAACCTGCCGGCGCCAAAAGGCCTCAACGACACGGAATTCGCCTACCTGATCGATACCGTCGTCCTGCCGACGATGGCGCATTTCGGCCCCGATGCCGTCTACCTGCAATGCGGCACCGATGCGCTGGCCGACGACCTGCAATCGAAACTGGCGCTCTCAAACAACGCGCTTTGGCAGGGCGTCGCCGCCGTCCGCGACGCCGCACCCAGGCTGATGGTCACCGGCGGCGGCGGTTACAACCCCTACGCCGTGGCCCGCGCCTGGGCCGGGGTGTGGGCGGTGCTGGGTGGGTTCGAGATTCCGGAGCGGTTGCCGGGGGCGGCGGAAGACCTGCTGCGGTCGGTTGTCTGGAATCACCGGCTGGGGCGGGAACCAAAAGAAGAATGGCTGACCAGCCTCGCCGATGAACCGAACGAAGGAACAGTTCGTAAATCGGTGAGGGAACTGGCCGGAGCGGCGTCGAAAAACCCCTCGCGTTTAACGGCCCTGCCGACTATCTCCTAGAGGAACAACTGAGAGACCCGACGGAGCGAAAAGTGAAAGACACGGTTACCCCTGAAGCACCCACGGCGGAAAAACGCCCTCTGAGGACGACTCACCACGGCATCGAACTGACTGACGACTACGCCTGGCTGAGGGACGACAACTGGCAGGATGTCATGCATGACCCTGCCGTGTTGCAGGACGACATCCGCACGCACCTGGAGGCCGAGAACGCCCACTTCCGCGCCGCCATGGAATCGTCCGGCGATCTCGTCGAGACGCTCTTTGCCGAGATGAAGGGACGGATCAAGGAGGACGACAGCTCGGTGCCGGCACCGGACGGGCCTTGGGTCTATTACTCGAAGTTCGTCGAGGGCGGTCAGCACACGCATTTCTGCCGCAGGCCGCGGGACGGCGGTGACGAGGTGGTCTATCTCGACGGCGATAAGGAGGCCGGAGATAAGCCCTTCTTCAAGCTGGCCGGTGTCGAGCACAGCCCCGATCACAAAATTCTCGCCTATGCGGTCGACCTCAACGGCTCGGAGATTTACACCATCCGTTTCCGTGACCTGGAAACGGGCGAGGACCTGGCCGACAGCATCGAGGGCAGTAACGGTGACTTGGAATGGGCCGAGGATTCGGAAACGCTGTTCTACACGGTCCTCGACGACAACCACCGACCCTGCGCCGTGCGCCGCCACCGGCTCGGCACGGACGCTGCCGGTGATGTCGAGGTCTACCGGGAGAAGGACCTGGGGTTCTTCGTCGGCGTCGGCAAGACGGAGAGCCGCAAGTTTTTGCTGATCAGCGCCCACGATCACGAGACCTCGGAGGTCTATCTGATCGACGCCGAGGATCCGGAGAGCGCGCCAAGACTGATCCAGGCCCGCGTTCCCGAGCGCCAATACGACGTATCACATCACGCCGATCAACTGCTGATCCTAACCAACGCCGACGGTGCCGAGGACTTCAAGGTGGTGACTGCACCGGCCGACGACCCCGGCAAATCCAACTGGACCGACTTGGTGCCTCACGAGGGCGGGCGCCTGATCCTGGGCCTGCATCTCTTCGCCGACTACTGGGTGCGTCTCGAGCGGGTCGAGGGACTGCCGCGCCTCGTCGTCACCGAGTGGGGGACGGGGGCGTCGCACGAGATCGCCTTCGACGAGGAGGCCTACAGTCTCGGCATGAGCGGTGGTTACGAGTACGACACGGCGACCCTGCGTTTTACCTATTCCTCGATGACCACGCCGGACCGGGTCTACGACTACGACATGGGCACCCGCGAGCGGGATCTCAGGAAAGAGCAGGAGGTGCCGTCGGGCCACGACCCGGCCGATTACGTGACGCGGCGCCTGTTCGCCCCGGCGCCGGACGGCGAGACGGTGCCGGTCTCCATCCTCTACGCCAAGGACACGGCACTGGACGGCTCCGCACCGGTGTTGCTCTACGGCTACGGCTCCTACGGCTATGCCATCCCGGCGTCCTTCTCGACGGCGCGCCTGAGCCTGGTCGACCGCGGCTTCGTCTACGCCATCGCCCATATCCGGGGCGGCATGGAGAAGGGCTACCGCTGGTACACGGAGGGCAAGCGCGAGAAGAAGACCAACACCTTCACCGACTTCACCGCCGCCGCCGACTACCTCGTCGCCGAAGGGCTGACCCAGGCCGGCCGCATCGCCATCCATGGCGGCAGCGCCGGCGGTATGCTGATGGGGGCAGTCACCAACATGCGCCCGGAGCTGTGGGGCGCCGTCGTCGCCGAGGTGCCCTTCGTCGATGTCCTCAACACTATCCTCGACGACACGCTGCCCCTGACGCCGCCCGAATGGCCGGAATGGGGCAATCCCATCGAAAGCCGCGACGCCTTCGAATGGATCGGCGCCTATTCACCCTATGACAATGTCGAGGCCAAGGACTATCCGCCGATCCTCGCCACCGCCGGCTTAACTGACCCGCGGGTCACTTATTGGGAATCGGCCAAGTGGGTGGCCAAGCTGCGCGAACTCAAGACCGACACCAACCCGCTTCTGATGAAGACCAACATGGAGGCCGGCCACGGCGGCAAGTCGGGACGCTTCGAACGGCTCCGCGAGACGGCCGAGGCCTATGCCTTCGTGATCGGGCAGGTCGCGGACAGTCCCTAGATGCTCAGAAACCGCTAACCATGTCCGCACCCGGCAAAGGTCGTTCAGCCACAAGCGCCCCCGACATCATCGACCGGGCCGCCCTCACCCAGCGCAAGGACATGGCCAAGTCCATGGCCCGGCCGTCCCTCGCCGAGACTCTGAAAATGGCCCGCCGCGCCCTTTCTCGGGCCGACCGCACGATCAAGAAGGTCATAAAACAGGTACCGCCGCCGAGCCCCATCCAATGCCGCGCCGGCTGCCCCTGGTGCTGCCACATCCGGGTCACGGCCTCACCGCCGGAAGTCCTTCTGATCCTGAACTTTATCAATGAAAAGTACGATGCGGAGGAAAAGGCGGCCCTGCGCCACAAGGTCGCCAACATCGATCACTTCACCCGCGGACGGGATGGCGATGGGCGGGCCCGGCTGCGCCTGCCCTGTCCGCTGCTGAAGGACAGCTCCTGCGCCGTCCATCCGGTGCGGCCGCTTTCGTGCCGCGGCGTCGTCTCGACCGACGTCGGCGCCTGCATCCGGTCTTACGAAAGCCGCATGGAAGAACCGGTGCCTCAGCACAAATACCAGTACGATGCGGCCAACCGCGTCGGCTACGGCCTGCACGCCGGATTGCTCGACTCCGGCTTCGGCCTGGAGGATGTGGAACTGAACGCCGGACTCGCCATCGGCTTGGACGACGACCGGGTCGGCGCGAGATGGCTCAGGGGCGAGGAGGTTTTTGCGCCGGCAACCTGGATTGTCGAGTCCGGTTAAGGACTCTCCTTCCCGCAGGTCCTCAAATGCGTCCAAGGTGTCGGCCGAGCGCCTCGATATGGTCAATACCAATGCCGCAGCAGCCGCCGACGATCTGCACACCGGCGTCGATCCAGTCCTGGCAAAGACCGACAAAATCATCGGGATCGATGACGTCAACGAACTGCCAGTGCGGCATCTCGAAGTAACCGGCCTCCGGGTAGACCATCACCGGCCCGCTCCAGGCCTTACCGAGCGCCGCCAGCGCATCCGGCGTGTCGTTGACCGACGTGTGCATGATGCCGGCGGCTTGCGCGCCGCCCGCCGGGATTTGCGCGAGCGCGTCAGCGAACGGCACGTCGAGGCGGCTGAAGGCGGACAGGGTTCCGGCGTCGTCGCGCCGGGCACTGTAGCCGACCCACACCGGCAGGCCCGTCGCCGTCGCCGCCTCGACGGCCATCGGTGCCAGGTCCGGGTCGTACATCATTTCCAGGATGATCAGGTCGCAACCGGCTTCGGCCAGCAGCCCGGCCATTTCCTCGAAGGCCTGTTTGGCGTAATGGGCGGCGGCGAAACGCCTGCGCTCGCGGCCGTCCGTGCCTTCCTTCAGCGGGTTCATGTGCGACAAAGACCCGGCGACGGCGACGTCGCGACCCGTTCGGATACCGTCGCGCGCCCGAAGCGCGATTTCGACGGCTTTGCTGACGACCTCGCCGGTTCGTTCCGCACATCCTGCCGCCTCGAGCATCAAACGCGAGCTGGCATAGGTGTTGGCGGTCACTACATCGGCGCCGGCTCGGATGTAATCCTCGTGGACGGTGCGGAGCAGGTCCGGTGCGCTCAGCGTCGCCAGGGCACACCAGGCGTTGTCGTTCATGTCGGCACCGCGGCGCTCGAGTTCGGTGCCGGTGGCGCCATCGAGCAACAAGACCGCGCCGTCCTGCAGGCGTTGACCAAAATCCGTCATGATGAACCGGCTTCCCCGTTGAGATGTCCGAGCGGCAGCTTACACCTTAAGGACCGGTTCGTCCTCGAAGACCATGCCCTCGATGTGCTGGCCGCTGTCCACGTGCAGCACTTCGCCGGTGACGGCAGAGGCATAGTCGCTCAACAGGAACAGTGCGGCACGCCCGACCTCATCGGCGGTCACCGTGCGGCGCAATGGCGCCTTGCGTTTGACCTCCTCGACCAGCTTCTCGAAATGGGTGATCCCGGAGGCCGCCCGCGTCGCCACCGGCCCGGCGGAGATGGCGTTGACACGGATGCCGGCCGGACCGAGTTCATGTGCAACGTACTGGACGGCCGATTGCAGGGCCGCCTTGACCGGCCCCATGACGTTGTAATGGTCGACGACCCGTTCGGCGCCGAAAAAGGTCAGGGTCAGAATCGCGCCGCCCTCGTGCATCAGGGTCGCCGCGCATCGCGCAATGTGAATGAACGAATAACACGACACCTGCATGGCATTGGCGAACCCGTCCGGCGAGCATTCAACCAGACGCCCGTTCAGGTCGTTGTGCGGGACCGCGCCGACGGAATGGAAGACGATGTCCAGCGTCCCCCAATGCGACCGCATTCGGCCGCAGACCTTGGCGCCCTCCTCTGGATCGGGGACCTCGCAGGGCAGGATGATCTCGGCGCCGATTTCCTCCGCGAATGGCTCCACATAGGGCCGAGTCTTCTCGTTGTGGAACGTCAGCGCCAATTCGGCGCCGGCCGAGCGCAAATGTCGAGCGACGGCGGCCGATAGGCTCCTCTCGTTGGCAATACCGACGATCAGGGCCTTCTTGCCGGTCAGATCGATTGTCTCCATTTCAATCCCCCAGCAGCGCGCCTAGCCGTTTTCACCGGTCGGCGGCGCCGCCATCATGGCTGCCAGTGCGAAGGATGCCAGCCGGGGTAGCGTCTCGTCGACTTTGCTCGGCAGCAGGATCGGGACGCGGCCGCCGAGGATAACGTGCGTCGTTTGGGCGCGGGCCTGTGACGCCAGCTGCTTTACCAGCAGGTGCCCGGCCTCTAGGTGCGGGCAGACGACGATGTCGGCGGCACCGCAAACCGCGGAAATGACTCCCTTGCGCCGGGCGATGCTGTTGGAAATCGCCATGTCGTAGGGCAACGGCCCTTCCAGATTGGCGTTTTCGATCTGACCGCGGTCAGCCATCTTGCAAAGTGCCGCGACTTCGATCGTCGAGCGCAGCGTGTTCTCGATGGCATGGGTCGCGGCAACCAAAGCAACGTTTGGCGTCTCGACGCCGATGGCGCGGGCCAATTCGACCGCATTGACGACAATATCGCGTTTTTCGTCGAGGCCGGGGTCGGTGTTGATGTAGGCGTCGGTAACCAGCAGCGGACGGTCGTAGAACGGCATGTCGACGACGGCGACATGGCTCATACGCCGGTTGCTGCGGATACCGGTTCCGCGCTGGACTGCCGCATGCATGAGTTCGGCGCCGTAGTGCGAACTCATGATGACGGCATTTACTTCCGTGGCGCGTGCCATGGCAACGGCCGTGATGGCCGATCGATGCGAATGTTCGGCGGCAACGATAGGAAGGTCTGTAATGTCGATATCACCTTCATCGGCTGCCGCGCGAATGCGCTCTTCGGGTCCGACCAGGACAGGATCGATAAGCCCGGCACGGGCCGCCTCGGCGACCGCCGAGAGCGAATAGTCGTGGACCGGATGGGCGATCGCCGCTCTCACCGGCGGCAGGCCTGCGGCCTTGTCAACAATGGCTCGGAGCTTGGCGCCACGATCGTGCAACAGCACCTCGGGCAGCACCGGGCGCGGGCGCCGTACCTTTTCGGTTGGCGCCAGGACGGTTGCCGTCCCGTCGATTACAGGTTTGCCGTCCTGATTGGCGCACAGGCAATCGAAGACGACGCTCTTTTTCTCCTCGTCCTTGCTGGCCGCCGTGACGCTGACCGTGACCGTATCGCCGATGCCGACCGGGCGGCGGAACTTCAAGGTCTGGCCGATGTAAATCGTCCCCGGCCCGGGCAGGTTGGTGCCGAGTACGGCGGAAATCACGGCGCCACCCCACATGCCATGGGCGATGACCTTGTGGAACATCTCGTTGTTGGCGTATCCCTCGTCGAGATGTGCCGGATTGACGTCGCCCGACATGACCGCGAACAATTCGATGTCCTCGTGGGTCAGCGTACGTTCGATGGTGGCACTGTCGCCCAAGGCGATTTCATCGAAGGTGCGGTTCTCGAGATATTCCATTTCCTGTCCCCGATGCCGCCCGGCCCCTTCCATTGGCTGATAGGTTTACCGCCTTTGGACGGAAACGGACGGTGAGGCCCGACGATTCGTTCACGAGACGATAGGTTCGTATCGCGACAGTTCGGCCGCCTCTAAAGCAACTCTATTCGGAAATCCCCCAATAGGCATGTTTCCATAGGTTTCCATGTCTTACAGATTGATTCTAACCGCTTTTTCCGGAAAGAAAATGCGCGCATAACCGTCGGCCGACCCCGCGATTCGCATGCTATGGGTTTCCTCTCAGCGGCCCCGCGCATAGAATTAGTATTCCGGATCGGAATTCGACCGAGATCGAAGCCGACGGCGAGCGGGAAGGGAACGATATGAACACCAAAGCATGGCTGGCGGCGGGAGTTGCGAGTGTATTCCTGCTCGCCTCCGACGTATCCGCGCAAAGCGGCAATTCCGTGCAAGGCCAGATCGCCTCGAAGGGCGGCCTGGTGACCCGGTTACAGTCGCAGCTGTCCGAGAAGAACGCGCTCGTTAAAAAATTGCAGTCGCAGCTTTCCGAGAAGGAGGGCGCCTTGGCAAAGTCGACGACGGCCCTGGCTGAGAAGGACAAGGCCCTGGCGGAAAATTCGGCGGAAATCACCAGCATGAAGAAAGCGTCGGAAGAAAAGGCCAAACAGATTGCCCAGCAAAACAAGCTGGTCACCGGATTGAAAGGCGCTCTCGCCAAGACCAACACGCAACTCCAAACGGCGACCGAACGACTGTCCGGCTTGGACGGTGAACTCTCCCAATTGAAGACTGCGGTCGCCGACAAAGACGCAGAAATATCCGAGAAGGACGGCGTTATCGCCGAGTTGGAAACACAGCTTGGTGGAGCGGACAAAGATGGGGCATCGCCCGCCGGTAAGGCAGACGCGTCGATCGAGTCTCTGCGTTCGGAGCTCTATTCGGCCAACTACACGATCCAGGAGCGCGACATGACCATCAAGACCCTGCGTACCGAAGCGCAGAAGTCGCGGTCTCGGGCGAAAAGCGACCGCAAATCCATCTCCAGCCTCGAACAGCACCGGATGATCCTGGGGGGCCTGTTGGCCGTCGCCCTAATCGCCCTGGGGTTCGCCTGGCGTCGCAAGGCGCGTTGAGCGAGCGCTTTACATCTTACGCCGCCGATCTGGTGTGATTTTCCCACTGATAGAACTGGGCGACCCTCTCGCGGGCCCGTTTCTGGGCCTCCTCGGCCTCGGCCGGGGATAGGCCGTCGATCACCAGGGTTAGCAACGGTGTCGCTTCGCCGACGCCCTTGGCCTCGGCGCTGCGAAACCATGAATAGGCCTCGATGTAATCAAGCCCGACGCCTTTGCCTTCCGCATACATCCAGCCGAGCAGGAACTGGGCGTTGGCGTCGCCGGCCTCGGCCGCCTGACGGTACCAATTAACGGCTTCGCGGAAGTCTTGGGCAACGCCTTCGCCATTTTCGTATAAGATGCCGAGCCTTACCTTGGCTTCAACGTCACCCTTGTTGGCGGCACGCCGGTGCCAGGCCAGGGCCTCGGCCGGGTCAATCGGAATGCCGACGCCGGATTTATAGATTTCGGAAAGCGGCCGCCATGCCTTTTGATGACCTTGATCATGGGCCTTGCCGTACCAGCGGCCGGCCGCCTCGAAATCCTGGGTTGTCCCTTCGCCGCGGTCAAACATGCGTCCGATCAGGTATTGAGCCTGGGCGTCGCCTTCTTCGGCAAAGGGAAACAGGGCGTTGAAAACGACGGCCAAGTCTCCCCGGTCAACCGCTTACTCGATATTCGCGCGAGCCAGCTCCGACGCGCGCCCGGCGATGCTCGGTTTTGCGAGAAATCCCCTAACCTGCTCGGCCAGGCTGGGCTCGGCCGGCTCTATGCTTTCCGTCGCGGCCTCCTCGAGCGCCTTCGCCGGGTTGATTTCGGCGTTGGGGCGGGAGCGCAGTGTCAGGGAGTCGGGGGTCTTTGAAAACAGATTGGCCAACGAGTTCGCCTTGTCCTTGCCCGCCGCCTTGCCGGCGATCACATCCTCGACGAGGCTTACGTAGGGCCTCGACAGGAAGCCCTTTTCCCGCGGCGACTTGCCAGCGTATCGGAGGAATGTCTCGTAGTCGTCCGCGTCACCCGATTCCTGTGCTTGGTGGTAGCGGATCTCGATCAATCGCTCATTGACGAAATCCAAGTATCTGCGCCGGATATCGCTGAGTTGATCGTCCTTACGGCTCCAATACGCCAGCTGGGCTTCGTAGGCGTCCGCCGTTTCGACGGTCGGCTCACACCGCCAATCGAAACAGTTTTCGGCGCAGCCGCCCAAAGAGAGCACGGCCGATAGACCGCAAAGACGGAGAAGAAAACGTTTCATTTGAGCCCAAGCCATCACGTTTGACGGGAAATCTTGGCACGCCGGCGGGCAAGAAGCAACGGAGCGCACGCCGCTCGCATCCGTTTCGCCGCGATCGGAGCGACGGCAAAGGTGCCGGTTTCTCAGACGGTTCTATGTCTTCTTTTTCCTTGTCGGCCTCTTGCGTTTCTCCCGGGCGTACTTCTGAAGGTATTCCATGATGGCGCCGGCGATGTCGCCACCGGTCGCCCGTTCAATTCCTTCCAGTCCAGGAGACGAATTGACCTCGAGTACCTTGGGACCATCCTTTGATCGCAGCATGTCGACGCCGGCCAGCTTTAGCCCAAGGACGCGCGTCGCCTTGACAGCCGTCGCCCGCTCCTGGGCGGTAATCCGGATCCCCCTGGCGGCGCCGCCGCGATGCAGGTTGCTCCGAAAGTCGCCGTCAGCCGCCGTTCGCATCATCGATCCGACGACCTTGTTGCCGATGACCAGGCATCGGATATCGCTGCCGCCGGATTCTTTGATGAACTCCTGGACGAGAAGATTGGCCTTCAGCCCGCGAAAGGCGCCGATCACCGATTCGGCTGCCTTCTGCGTCTCGGCCAGGACCACGCCGCGGCCCTGTGTGCCTTCCAGCAGTTTGACGATCAGCGGTGCGTTGCCGACAGCCTTGATCATGTGTTTGATGTCGTCCGGTGAATGGGCCATGGCGGTCACCGGCATGTCAACGCCGGCCCGCGCCAGAAGCTGGTGGGCGTAGAGTTTGTCCCGCGAGGCGCCGATGCCCTGCGAGCCGTTCAAGGTGTAGATCCCCATCATCTCGAACTGCCGGACCAGGGCCATGCCGTAGAACGTCACGCTGGCACCGATGCGCGGGATGATCGCATCGAACCCAATCAACGGTTTGTCGCCGATGAAGATCTTCGGCTTGCGGGACGTCATGGTCATCGAACATCGGGTGGTGTTGACGACCTCGACAAGATGGCCCCGAGACTCGGCCGCCTCGACCAGGCGCCTCGTCGTATAGTTGTTGGGCTCGCGACTCAGGATGCCGATTTTCAGGTTGTTGCTGTGGGCGGCGTCGCGGGTGATCTGATCATAGAGATCGGCGCTCAGTTCTCCATGGACGCAGGACGATTCCGGATCGACAACGGCGCGTCCGCGGATCGCCGTACGACCGAGCAGCATGCGGTAGTTCATGCCTTCCCGGTTGGTCAGCGAGATATCGATGGGCCATTCCTCGTCCGCAACCTTTAACGTCGTTGATATGATGTATCGAAGTTCGGCCTCACCATTGGAACTGGTGATCTCGCGACGGTCGATGAGATCGGCCGAGCAATAGACTTCGATGTCCGGCCGATCCGGCAATGGATGAATTCCGAACCGCACCCGGTCTTTGACACCAGTCGAATAAGGTTCGACCATAAAGGCATGCAACGATGATGTCTTGGCGCCGGTATCGACCTTCGCCTTGATGGCCGGTAGGGCGAGGTCCGGCAGGGCCAGCCACTCCTCCCAACCCACAACTATCGACGGTATATCGTTGTCACTCATGCCATCCCCCTGTCTTTCAGACTTCCGCTCTGCAAGGCGGCCAGCCCAAACCCGATGCGATTATAAAGCGATCTTGCAGCGGCCGCCTATTACACGATTGGCGGTTCGTCCAACAGTTCGATTTCCTCCACTTCCTCTCGGAACTGTTCCACCGCCTCTTCCGCTGCGTCCTGATCGGCAATCTTTGCGATATGGAACAAGGCATCTCCCTGGTTGACGACAGGCAGATTGGTACGCCCGATCAGTATTCCGTCTTCCTGGACCGTGACCTCGCGTTCGGTTTCTCCGAAGGGATCCGAGACCATTCCAAGCACGTCGCCAGCCGAGAAATAGTGGCCGATCCTGGCCGTGATTCGCAACAGGCCGCTGGCCGGCGCCCGTGTCCATCGGCTCGAGCCAACCACGACGGGTTCGGTTCGTACCCGCGCCGCCCGTCCCGGCAGCATGTCAATGGCATGCATCACGTTGATGATCCCGCGCAGTCCGGCACGGATCGCTGTTTCGTCGAAGCGCAAGGCCTCGCCAGCCTCATAGAGCAGCAACTTGATTCCGCGCTCCATGGCCGCTTGTCGTAGAGACCCGTCGCGCAGGCGCGATGCGAGCACTACTGGGGCCCCGAACCGCCGAGCCAGTGTTTCCGTTTCCGCGTCGTCGAGGTGAGCGCGCACCTGCGGCAGATTGAAACGGTGATATGCGCCGGTATGCAAATCGATGCCATGGCTGCATCGGGCCACGACCTCGTTCATGAACAGATGGGCGAGCCGCGACGCGAGGGATCCGCTTTCGCTGCCCGGAAAACTCCGGTTCAGGTCGCGACGGTCCGGCAGGTAACGCTCATGGGCGATGAAACCGTGGAGGTTGACGATCGGCACGGCAAGCAGGGTGCCACGAAGGTTGCGGAGCGAAGGCACGCTCAACAGCCGGCGAATGATCTCGACACCGTTGACTTCGTCTCCATGAATGGCGGCGCTGACAAACAGCGTCGGCCCGTCGCGCCGCCCGTGCACCACCTGCACCGGCAGGGCCATGGGCGAATGCGTCGATAACGCACCAAATGGAAGCTCAACAATCGTCCGTTCGCCTGCACTGACTGAGGCGCCGCCGATTTCAAACGGAGGGCGCTTCGGTATCCGACGACGGCGTTTTACGGTTTTAGTCAATCCGGCATCCTGAGGCTCATCCTGCTGCGATTGTCGCTTTTTCTGGCCCTTTTACAATCGATTAGGGGCGGCGTCGCAACTGCTTCATCAGGCCTTCCGCCCGCGTCGCTGCGCCGGCATCCACGTCGAACACGGCCGCGACAAGGGCCTTTGCCGTCCAGGTGTTACAGGTGTTGAACAAATGGAAGCTGCCGGTCGCCGGATAGAACCGGCTGTTCCGATAGAGGCCGGGACCGCTGGCGGCGACCCGGCCGGCACCGTTGCGGGCAAAACTCGCATCGACGAAGGTCAATATACGTTCAAGCCCTTGAGCGTCCATGGCCAGCGTAATCACTTCCGCTTGCGGAAAGGCATCCGCCGGATGCCGGTCGAGACCGACAACGTGGACGACTGCCGGCGTCGGCACCAAGGCAGCGCTCAAGGTCATGCCGAGCGTCGTTTCCTTTGCCGGATAATAGGCGGCGTCACCCCACCCGAACTCGAAATATTGGGCCTCTGGAAAATCCGCCGTTTCCGGAAGCAGGTCAGTTGGCAAATCGGCACGGGCGACGACGATGCTACTATGCCAACCGTTTGAGGTCACGAAAACAGCGGTCTCACCGGGTCCGATATCACGCGGCGGATCCGGCAATGGTTGCTGGGTGGTGTTACAAGCGGCAAGCAACAGGGCCAGAATCAGGGTGGCCCAAGACCAGGTTCTCGAACAAAGTTCGCTGGAAAGTCGTGATACCAATGTGGTCCTTTCACGGTTCACGGGACAGCGCTTCATTTTTCCCCTGGCTTAGCCAATGCAGCGACACAATCTACAATAGCTCATTACCGACCACGGGATGAGGGGGGATTCGTGTCGGATCATGTCAGCATCCGGGCGGTCGTCGAGGCCGACCTATCGGCACTCGCCGGTCTGCTCGGCCAACTTCGTTACGACGTGCCGCAAGATGAATTACAACGGCGCCTCGAGAAAGTCCTGACGTCGCCGGGACATATGGCTTTCGTCAGTGAGGAGCGCGGCCACATTCATGGGTTGGTTCACGTCTACGGCCGCCCGGCTTTCGAAAAACCGCCAGAGGCCATCATTCAGGCGATTGTGGTCGATACGCGAGCGCGCCGTGCCGGCATTGGAAAACGGCTGATGGCAGCGGCCGAAACCTGGGCCGCGGATCAGGGTTATGCCAGCGTCGCCTTGCACGCGAGCACGGACCGCGCCGGTGCCCATGCTTTCTATACGACACTCGGCTATTACCGGGCGGCAACGTCGGTGCTCTTTCGCAGGACCCTCGGGTCTTGAGCCAATAACCGGCGGGTCGGTTGGAAACGACTGATTTCGGTCAATGGCCGCGAGGTTCGTGCTTAACCGAGCCGGCCCCTTCGGCTATCATCGGCCCGGGCTCGAGGGATCACCCGCGGAAATTCGACTAAGACACAACCCCGATGGACTGGGGAGGGGCAAGCAATGACCGTGAAGACTGTAGAAACCCGGCCCTTCGAGGGCCAGAAACCGGGCACCTCGGGGCTCCGCAAAAAGGTTTCGGTATTCCAGCAGCCACACTATCTCGAGAATTTCATCCAATCGGTCTTCGACTCGCTTGACGGCTTCGCCGGGGAGACGCTAGTCGTCGGCGGCGACGGCCGATTCCACAACCGCGCCGCCGTGCAGACCATCCTCAGGATGGCGGCGGCCAACGGCTTCGGCCGGGCCCTGGTCGGCCAGGGGGGGCTGTTATCGACGCCGGCGGCTTCTTGCGTCATACGGAAATACGGCGCCTTCGGCGGCTTCATCCTGTCGGCGAGCCACAACCCCGGCGGCCCGGACGGCGATTTCGGCGTCAAATACAATATCGCCAACGGCGGCCCGGCACCGGAAAAGGTGACGGAGGCCGCTTACGCCCTTACCCAGACCCTTGAACGCTTCAGGACCCTTGATGCCGGCGACATCGACATCGACAGGCCCGGTCAATCGCGACTCGGCGACATGACCGTCGAGGTCATCGACCCGGTCGCCGATTACGCCGAACTGATGGCCGGCATCTTCGACTTCGGGGCCATTGAAGGCCTGTTCGCTGGCGGTTTCCGTATGTGTTTCGACGCCATGCATGCGATCACCGGCCCTTACGCCAAGGCCATACTCGAAGGACAACTGTGGGCTCCCGAGGGGACCGTGATCAACGGTGTTCCCAAGGAGGATTTCGGCGGCGGCCATCCCGATCCCAATCTCAAACACGCCCATGAACTGGTCGACATCCTCGACGGCGACAATGCTCCCGACTTCGGTGCCGCGTCCGACGGCGACGGCGACCGGAATATGGTCTTAGGGCCGCGGTTCTTCGTGACACCGTCGGACAGCCTCGCCGTGCTCGCCGCCAATGCCACCCTGATCCCAGGCTATGGCGGCGGTATCGCCGGCGTGGCGCGCTCGATGCCGACCAGCGCCGCCTGCGACCGGGTCGCCGGGAAACTGGGCCTCGACTGTTTCGAGACACCCACCGGTTGGAAATTCTTCGGCAACCTGCTCGATGCCGGGCGCACCACTTTCTGCGGCGAGGAGAGCTTCGGCACATCGTCGGATCATGTCCGCGAAAAAGACGGCCTGTGGGCCGTGCTCGCCTGGCTCAACGTGCTCGCCGGGCGCGGCCAATCGGTCGAGGAGATTGTCCGCGCCCATTGGGCCGAGTTCGGCCGCAATTACTATTCGCGCCATGACTACGAGGGCATCGACAGTGAGGCAGCCAATGCCCTGGTCGACTACCTACGTATCCTGGCCAGTTCCCTGCCCGGCCGTGTTCTTCAAGGCCTCAGTGTCGCCGCCGCCGACGACTTCTCCTACACCGATCCGGTCGACGGCAGCATAACCGCCAAGCAAGGCGTCCGCGTGATGTTCGAAGACGGCTCGCGCATCGTCTACCGGCTTTCCGGTACCGGCACGGAAGGAGCGACGCTACGCGTTTACATCGAACGCTACGAACCCGATTTCACCAAACACGACATCGAGACCCAGACGGCCTTGGCCGACTTGATCGCCGTCGCGGTGGAACTCGCAGAAATCGAAGCAAGAACCGGACGTAGCGCGCCGACGGTCATCACCTGAGGCGCTATCCAGGGGTCCGGTCGCCGTCTTCGATCAAATGCTGCAGTTTTTCCCGTATGCGTTCGCCGGACCGACCATCGGTCAAATCCCCGAACAGATGCGCGCGCGTTGACTCGCGTTCGGCGAATTGTCCGTCGGGATAGGTCAGCGCCTGTTCGACGGCAGCCGCCAAATCGGTGACATCTTCGATCCGGACAGCGATATCTCGGCAAGTCCATTCGATCCCTTTCGGATCATAGGCCGGGGAGCGCCGCCGGTTCGGGTTGTCGATCACGACAATCGGCCGGTCGAGTGCGAGAAACTGGAAGACGGCGCTCGAGGCATCGGAAACAAGGATATCGGCCCGCTGAAGGAAGGGCATGATGTCGGCTTCCGGTTCCGTCGCCAAGTGAACGTGTGGCCGGTTTGCAGCCCGTTCGAACCAGGCGTACCACGCCGGAAATCGGGCGTGGATGAGTGGATGCGGTTTCAAGACAAGGTCGACGCCGCTGTTGTCGCCAATCAGCCGTTTGGCCATATCGTCGCCGAGCATGTCGACGCTGGATAGGTCCGGCGTGAACGTCGGCGCATAGAGAACGCATTTTGCATCCGCACGGAGCGGGTAAGGCAGTGGCGGCGCTTCCCGGCGGAAAAGCGGATCCATTTGCGGGTAACCGGTCATCCAGACCCGATCAGGATCGAACCCGCCCTCTTCGATGTAGAGGTTACGTTGTGACGGTCCGCTGACGCAGACGAAATCGCACTGACAGGCCACTTTGGATGCGTGGTTCTTGCTGATCAAACCGTGTCGGGTCTGGATGAAAGTGGCTTGGGGGATAAAGGACCGTAAATTTCCGGCCTGGTCGTCGCTAATGAAAACGAACTCCGGTTCGAAGGTCCGCAGCCAAACGGGATCGTCGGTCAGAATGACGTCGTAGTGATCGCGCAGCGCATCGAATATGGGACGCAGGATCCAATAGTGGAATTCCCGGTTCATATGAAGGGCGACCCGGCGGCGCGATCGGTTGACCTGGGCCCCCGCGTCGAGGCCCGCGGCGATGCTTTCCCGGGCTGCACGGACGGCGATCCCATGAGGATCACCCGCGAGCGCACGCTCGGCGAATTCCGACGCCTCTTCGAGGCGCCCGAGAATGTGGGCGTTCATGGCGGCGTTGTGGCATAGCCAGGGGGCGGGATCGCCCGTTTCCAGCGCACCGAGGAAGGCGACGTGGGCGGCCTCGCCGAAGCCGGCGAAACGGGCGAACAATCCGAGCCAACCCTGGGTCTCAGTGCTATCGAATCCATGGGCGGCAGCCGCTTGCAGCATCCGGGTCCCTTCCCGGAAGCGTTTCTGCATCAGGAGGTCGTGGCCGGCCCGGCGCAAACCTTCCATAACGTGCTCGCGGGGTTGCGTTTGGTCGGCCAACAACCCGACCGCCGCTGACAGATCACCCCGGTTGAGCAAGAAGGAGAAGGCGCCGACGAAGGCGCTGGCGGTTGCACCCGACCCGCTGCCCGCCGTCGGTGTTCCGGGCGGTCGTCCTGGTATCACGTCGCGCACGGTCTCGTATTTCCCCTCCGGTCCGAATGACGAAGGCCGGATCGAAACGGCCGGTATCTCTAGCGTCCCACAGCGCATCCGCACCATCAACGCCGTTAGGATTGATCGCGATCCCTTTTTTTTCCGCCACTTAGGCCGTAAGGAGGCGTATTATGGACGCAACATTGCTTATGAGGAGTGCGAAACATGGGTGATCGAACAACGCCTATCGTGCAATCCGTCCTGGTCGCCGTTGTCGTTCTCGGCGGTCTCATGCCGGCCGGCTACTTCGCCATCGAGAACCTTCGTGACGGCTTCGCCGCCGAACATGCCGAAACGCGTAAGGTGGTTATCGAATTGAAGGCAGAGACCCTCGATGAGGTGCGTGCCGTAAAGTCGGCTGCCGTCGATGAAATCCGGAATGCCCAGAACGAAACCCTAGAGGCCGTCCGCGCCGCCGGCGCGGCCGCCGTCGATGAAATCAAGAAAATGAACGGTGAGATCGTCATGGCCGCTGCGGCGCCGACTGCGCTGCCCGGCGGCAGCGGAGGTGCCGACGCGATCGGCGCCCTGAAGCGGGTGGTCGAGACCGTCCGCGCCGAGCAGGCCGGAATCGTCGAGCGGCTGGCTGCGTTGCAGGACAAACCAATGGCTCCGGTGGTTGTGGCGCCGCCGCCGGCGCCTGGATCCGGGTTACGAACGACCCACACCGTCTACTTCCCGCTCGGCGCCGTTGCAGCACCCGTTATCGACGAGCAGGTGGCCAAGTTGCTGGCGCCAGTACGCGATCGCCTCGCCGAGGCGGCGTCCGAGGACGCTTGTCGTATCGACGTTTCCGGGTTTTCCGACACCCTCGGCAACGACAACGCCAATCTGAAGCTGTCCCAGGAGCGCGCCGAATACGTGGCCGGCAGACCCAAGGCCGAGGGCCTGACCGTTTCCCACGTCAAGGGCTGGGGTGAGCGACGCCTGAAGATCCACACCCTGGACGCCACCAAGAACGAACTCAACCGCCGTGTTGTTGTCGAGACCTGGTGCGCGGGAGCACAGAAGGCTGCGGCTGACGCCGCAACGTGAGGGAGGGCCCGGAATCCAAGCTCATATTCGTGGTCGCTCTTCACCCGGCGGGCGCAATGTAAGGCGCCGCGGGCGCGGGTTCTCCGACGTCGGCGCGGCGTTCCGCGAATTGGGAATCGATGGCCGTGGCCATTTGTGCCAAGCTACCCGTCCATGGTGGACGTCAACTATAAGCGCCTCGAGTTTGATAAGTCGCGGTATCCCGATGCCGCGATCTGTCTGGATTGCTGGGAAGGGCTGCGCGGTGACCGCCTGGCTCCCCGGTGGGACGAGTTCGATTGGCTGCAAGTGCCGCCCGAGATCATTCCCCATATGGGCGTCGTCGACGTTCATCTCGACCCCCCCGATTTCATCTATCGTTTCTGGGGCTCGGCGCACGTCGAGGTCTTAAAACAGGAACTGACGGGTAGGTCGGTCACCGAAATGCGTCCGGAGAGTGAAGCCAAGTCGGTGTTTCAGCAGTATGCCGAGACCTACGAATCCTGCCGGCCCATGTTGTTCGAGAACATCATCTCCGCCGGCCCGCACCTGCTGCCCATGGAGGAGGTATCGCTGCGCTTGCCCTTTTCCGTGAACGGCGAACGGATCACCCAGATACTCGCCTTTTCCGATATCCGCCGTGACTTCAAGCGCCTGAAAGAGAGCTTTCTGAGCAGGCCGAGTCGCTAGTCCCGTTAGCGTTCAGAGCGTTTCCGTCAGAGCGTTTCGAATGGCTTCGGGGAAAGAGCTCGAGCTTCTTGCATCCGTATCCATATGCACTGTCGTCATCTCGCATTCCGCAATGACATCACCGTCACCGTCGGTCATGGTGTGAACGTATTTCAGCACCTTGTCGCGGAGCTCGACAACGCGGGTGCGCACTTCAACGACAGCGCCGGGCATGGCTTCCTTGCGGTAGGCGATGTTCTGCTGAACGGCGGCCATGCCGGAATGATTATCCTTGAAGTAGGCGACATCCATGCCGAAACCGGCGAAGAAGTTCCAGGTCGCCTCGTCGAACTTGCCGACGATGAACATGACGTTCATGTGGTCCATGTGATCCATGTGCCACGGATAGACGGCGCCCTTGTAGGTGAGCGTGACTTCCGGCATCGCTGTCCTCCCCGTGTCGCGCGAGAAAAAGAGTGGGGAGAGGCTAATGGAAGTTAACGTTTACGTAAACGTTAAGATTAATCAAGGACGCTCCGTCAGGCCACGTTCTGGAAATCGACGGCCGGATCGGCGGGCAGAATTGCCGGGTTCCCGATGCCGAGATCGTCGTAGTAGTGCTTCTTCACGTGATCGAGTCTTACGGTTTTGGCGACGCCGGGGATTTCGTATAGGCGGCGCGTGTGGCGGCTCAGGTTCGGGTAATCGACGTGGCGCTTGATCGAGCATTTGAGTCTGGGGTTGTAGACCGTATCGAAACGGACCATGGTGGCGAACAGGTGCCAGTCGGTCTCGGTCACGCGCTCGCCCAACAGATAGGGCCGGCCGGCCAGGCGATCCTCCAGCTGGTCCAGGGTGTCGAACAGCCGTTTGACGGCGCGGTCGTAGGTCTCCTGGGTGGAGGCGAAACCGGCCGCGTAGACGCCCATGCCGATCCGCTCGAGGACCACGGCGTTGAGCGCCTCGATGTCGTCGCGCAAGTCTCGCGGATAGAAGTCGACCGCCGCGTTTCCCCAGGCGTCGAATGCCGAATTCAGCATGCGGATGATCTCGCCCGACTGGTTGTTGACGATGGTTTGCGTCTGCTTGTCCCAGAGGACAGGCACCGTGACCTTGCCCGTGAAGTCGGACTTGGCCGCCTGGTAGGCCTGTTAGAGATAATCGAAACCGGCCGCCGTGTCCGTCGTACTCAGATCGCTTTCGAAGAAAGACCAGCCGTGCTCGCCGGTCCACACCGGATGGGCCACGGACATGGAGATGACACCATCCAGGCCCTTGAGGCGACGGTAGAGGATGGTGCGATGGGCCCAGGGGCAGGCGTAGGAGACGTAGAGGTGGTAGCGCCCCGGTTCGGCTTCAAAGCCGCTGGAGCCGGCGGGGGTGATGGCGGAGCGGAAGAAGCGTTTGGCCTCTTCCGCCCGCGCCAGCCGAAGCGCCGGGGTGTCGTCGGCGTTGGCGTGCCAGACGCCCTCGATCAGGATCTTCATTCGGCCGGCTCCGCAAGAGGGGCTCGGCGGCCGAAGGGCAGGGCCGGGTCCCAGGCGTAGGCACCGGAGCCGAGGAGCGCCTGCACGGCCGACGCTGCGATCAGGAAGACCGGGTACTCCCAGCCGCCGCCCTCGGCCGTGAACACCCACCCGTTGGCCGCGTGCACCCAGGCAGCGCCCAACAGCACCGGCATCAACGCAAGGACCACATAGCGGGTTTTGAAACCGACGATCAGCGCGATGCCGCCGACGGTTTCGGCCACGAAGACGACGTAAGCCAACGCCGGCGGCAATCCGAGGGAGCCGAAGAACTGGGCCGTGCCGGGCAGCGTGAAGACCATGAACTTGAGGACAAAGCCGTGGGCCAGCAACATGACGCCGAGTGAAACGCGAAGCACCAGGGCGGCATAGGGAGCGGTTCGGGTGTCGATCATGGGACAGGTCCTTTCAAAAACCGGGATCATTTGCGGTGAAAATAACTTGTTCGAAAACGCATAGAAATTCTATAATGTCGCGAAAACATTTTGCGTTTACGCAAAGCCCTTTTTGTGGGAGGAAACCGTGGACTGGGACGATCTCCGCTATTTCCATGCGGTGGCCGAAGTCGGCAGCCTGTCGGCGGCGGCCCGCGCTCTGGCCGTCAACCACTCGACCGTCTACCGGCGCATCGCCGCCTTCGAGGAGAGGGAAGGCGTGGCGCTGTTCGACCGCATCGACGGGCGCTACGTGCTGACCGCGGCCGGCGAGGAGATGCGGGCCTCGTCCGGACGCATCGCCGAAGAAGTCGACACCCTGAGCCGGCGCCTCTCCGGGCGCGACCTGCGCCTGACCGGCACGCTCCGGGTGACGACCACGGATTCGCTCGCCGCCGAATTCCTTGGGCCTCACATCGCCGGTTTTGTTCAAACATATCCCGGCATCGAGCTGGAACTGGTCGTCGATACCCAGCACCTCAGTCTTTCAAGGCGCCAGGCCGACGTCGCCATCCGCCCGACCAGCGTGCCGCCCGAGACCCTGATCGGGCGGCGCGTCGCCGAGCTTGCCTTCGCCGTCTATGGCTCCGTCGACTACTTCGAGAAGGCCGGCCTCGGCGGTGACCCCAGGGACCACGCCTGGGTCGGTTTCGACGACAGCCTCGCCCACTTGCCGGCGGCCAAGTGGATGCGGACCGAACTCGCCGGCGCCAATATCCTGCTTCGCGGCAACAACCTGTTCGCGCTGTCGGGAACCGTCGCCGCGGGCGCCGGCCTGGCGCCGCTGCCGTGTTTCATGTGCGACGGTAACCCGAAACTGCGCCGCTTCGACGGCATCGACCTCGCCCTCGGCGCCGGGCTGTGGCTCTTGACCCACGAGGACCTCCGCCACACGGCCCGCGTCCGCGCCTTCTTGGATTTCATGTACGAGTCCCTGGAACGCGACCGCGACCTGCTGGAAGGGCGGCGGCCGTTCGGGTTTTAGGCGTTCGCCTCCCCCATTGCCGGTGCAGGAGACTTCTGCGACACTGCGCCTGGTGCCTCCCTCTTTGGTCGGCGGATTGAACCGGCCTCTCCATCGGCCTCGTCTCCGACGCACCGTGGCCTGAACCCTGTGCCTAGGAGCACCCATGAAACTGAATGACGCGCAGGTCGCCGCCGTCGAACGGCAGGCCCAGGCGAAACCCATCACCGACGACAACCCGGCCATGGAGCAATTGACCGAGATCTTCGGTGATCACACCTTTTACGCCGATTCGACCGGCTTACTGGTCTTCGAACTGGTCCCGGAACATGTGCAAGGTTACGAACCGGGTCTTTATGCGGTCGTGCAGGTCGCCGAATGGGGCGAGGAGGGCACGGGCAGCCTGGTTCCCATCGAACCGAAAATGCTCGGCGGCGTGTTGCGCCTGGATGACGATACTGACGATGGCGATGGCGGCGGTGAAGAGGGCGAAGACGATTGATCGGGGCCAAAAGAGCCCTCCGTCTCGTTGCGTCCGGCTGGCAGTAATGACGATGCTTTGGCAGGCGCGCTAGGATAGTGGTTGGGACGGGGGATGCCGGCATGTCGCTGCAATCGTGGATCGAGAGGCGCGGTTTCGTCATGGGCGAGGGGTCGCTGTACGAGCGCCTGCGTCGCGACCCGGCGGTGCGCTTCGATGAGCACATCGCCCATGCCGGGCTCATTTACGACGACGCCTCCCGCGACGTCCTCACCGGCGTCCACCGCCAGTACCTGGATATCGGGCGCGAACACGCCATCGCCATGCTATCCGGATCGCCGACGTGGCGGGCCAACAAGGAACGGGTGGCGCGTTCCGCCTTCGCCGGTGAACGGGTCAACCGCGACGCCGTCCGCTTCATGCTTGAACTCAGGCGCCAGCATTACGGCGATGACGCGCCGATCCGCATCGCCGGCCAGTGCGGACCCCGGGCCGACGCCTACCGCCCGGAGGAGGCGCGGGACACGGAGACGGCCGAGGCCTTCCACCGGGACCAGATAGAGGAACTGGCAGACGGTGGCGCCGAATTCCTGATGGCCCTGACCCTGCCGGCCTTTCCGGAGGCCCTCGGGATCGCGCGGGTCATGGCCGCCACCGGCCTGCCTTATGTCATCAGTTTCGTCATCCGTCCGAACGGCACGCTGCTCGACGGCACCGGTCTCGATGACGCCGTCGAGCGCATTGACAACGGCACCCCGCGCCCGCCCGATACCTACAACGTCAATTGCGTCCATGCCTCGGTATTCGCCTCGGCCCTGGCCGTGCTGGGCGCCCGCAACCCGGCGGCGCGGGCCCGCGTGTCCGGCCTCCACACCAACACCTCGGCCCGCTCGCCCGAGGAACTCGACGGCCTCGACGTCTTGGAAACGGAAGCGCCCGCTGATTTCGGAACCAACATGTGGAAACTGCGGACCGACCTCGGCGCCACCGTCCTCGGTGGTTGCTGCGGCACGTCGACGGAACACATGTCTGCCCTCGCCGGGCTCGCCGCATCGGAAGTCACCACGCCCGTTTACCCGCGTTGATCACCTGCATTGATTTCGCTTTCCCTTTTCCCGGAAGTCCTTCCTGGAAGGTGCGCAGTCCGATAGTGGGTTTGTTCGGGAACCGCAGTCATGGTCTATAATGTACTCGTTCTCGGCGCGTCCTATGGCTCGCTGCTCGGCACCAAACTGTTGATGGCAGGGCACGACGTGGCCCTGTCGTCGCCGTGTTCGAGCCGGCGGCCTATTGGGCCGCCGCTCGCGGACCCGCCGGTGCTGCTAACGATTGCGCCGATGCCATGGGCAGTTCGGTCCAGAAGGTGCTGCCCCGGCCTTCTTCGCTTTCGAAACCGATGCGACCGCCCATGTTCTCCACCAGCAGCCGGGTCACCGCCAGGCCGATGCCGGCTCCCTCGCGCGAGATCATCGCGTCGGTTCCCAACCGGTTGAAGATCTCGAACACGGCCCCGCGGTGTTCGTCCGAAATGCCGTGACCCGTGTCGATGACGGAAATGCGCAGATACGCATCGACGGTCGAGCGCCCGGCCACGGTCACGGTCCCATGGTCCCGGTTGTACTTCACGGCGTTGGAAAGCAGATTGATCAGGGCCTGTTTGACCCGAAGCGGGTCGGCGAAAACATGAACGTCAAGGGCGCCGTCAAAGCGGTTTTCGAGTCTGATGTTTCGTTGTTCACCCAATGCCGCCGTCAAGGTGACGCATTCCGCGACCAAGGCGCCGGCATCAACGCTCTCCATGGAGAATTCCATGCGCCCGGCCTCGACACGGGCGAGATCGAGAATTTCGTTGATCAGTTTGAGAGGGTGATTGCCGCCAGACAGAATGCTCTCGACGCTCTCGGTCTGCGCCGACGACAGAACGTTGCGCCGGTCGAATTTCAGCATCTGAGCGAAACCGAGTACGGCGTTGAGCGGTGATCGCAACTCATGGCTCATGGAAGCCAGGAATTCGGACTTGGCGGTGTTGGCGCGTTCGGCGTCGTGCTTGGCTGACACCAGTTCGGTTTCGACCCGCTCGCGTTCGGCGATTTCCCGCGTCAGGCTCGCCGTCCTTTCGCGCACCGTCCGGCGCAACGTCATGATCCAAAGGAAGCCGAGGACACCGGACAGAACGGCTGCGGCTGCGGCGGCGAGGAGATGGGGCCGGTAGGTCGTCCACACGGAATCCTGTTTGTGGAGCAGTTTGCTGTTTGCGGGCAACCGCGACAGGGGAATGTTGAAGCGGTCCAGCACCCGCCAGTCGTAGATATGTTCGAAAGCACGGCTTGTTCTGTTTGCCGAGGGTCGGGGCGAATTCCCCGCCAATAGGAACAGTGTTTCCTGGGCCGCCACCTCGCCGACACGGCTGGCGCTCAACAGGTATCCGCCGGCGATGCCGCTGCCGAGCAGGCTGTCCCAGTGACTGAACACCGGCGCTGAGGCACGTGCTGCAATCTGTTGAACGGCATTGTACGGGACGAAGGTTTTACCGGCGCCGTCCCTGAAGATCAGCATGTAGAAGATCGCCGTGTCGGGCGGCAGGTCGGCGACCTTCTCCAAGATTCGGAATTTCCTAGTTTAGGGCTTAATTTTGTGATCTGCTAACGGGCTAATTCATCTGCATCCATTTTGTGATCCCTTGTGAATGAAACCCCTAATCGTCGTCGAGCGCGAGCGGCAACTGTTCGTTCGGCATGGGATAGGCTCTTTGTAAATTCCGCTTGAAGCCGTCCCATGTCGAAGACGCACGCAG
>Ga0209680_1000044_pt1 | contig 38217 bp, 33 predicted proteins | sample WorMetLIZISLAND1_FD_187413 | JGI IMG/M metagenome (GOLD analysis project Ga0209680, IMG submission 187413) | Marine gutless worms symbiont microbial communities from Max Planck institute for Marine Microbiology, Germany - Olavius loisae LIZARD... ... | reverse complement strand
TCTTAATCACTCGATTAGCGGAAGCAGCTTCGGATCCGTTACCAGCCAGCGCACATCATGGACTTGTCTTGCTTTGAATGGATCATTGCCTTTATTCTTGCATGGGATTAGGTCGTATTGACATTTAGTATCCTTCCGAGCGCAGCGAGAAACCTTGTGTCCAGACAACACTATGAAGATGATAAGCCGTATAGTAGCCTGAAAAATCAGATGGTTAGCATAAGGTTCACTACGCGGACCTTCTAAAGGTTAACAGTACCTAGTTGTTTTATAGATATTTATTATTTGGGTAGTGGTTGAATAGGTAAGTGGATATTAGCCAACATATGGCAACTATTCGGTATTATAGAGGTGCAGGAGGTGCAGGAAGAATCTTAAACAAATCTCATGCATACGACTGCATTTGGGTAAAGATAAGGTCTTACGTAATGTCTCTTCACTCCGATCACCTCAGGCATAAGCAAAAACTTCGCCGGGTTTTCCTATTCAACGCAACCCAAATCAAAAATTTGATAACGTGCCGAAGAGAAACGCGCATAATTCACTTTGGTTAAACTTAGCACTGAAGATGGTCATTCAATCCCTACTGAGCTATTTCTGAAATATACCACTACCATTATTCAGTCGCCCGGTCCTCAATGGTAAACCACGCGCGAGACGGAGCTGATTCACCTCCCCCAGGCCCATGAAGCGACGGGCGACCAAATGACGCAGTCCGGGGGCCAAGTCCAGGCCCAACAGGCCCAGACTGCGGGTCCAACGCACCGGAAGCCAGGGATTGACGAACAGCCGGGCCAGGGCATCGGTCACCGCTACCACCGTCGTCTGATCCCAACCGCGCAGGCGCCGGTATGCATCCAGCGCCCGATCACCTCCGGGGTCGTCGCCCACGCATGCGGCCTGGGCCAATACTTCGGCGAGTGCCGCCACATCCCGCAAGCCTAGATTGAAACCCTGGCCAGCCACAGGGTGCAGTGTGTGGGCTGCGTTGCCGATGAGTACCAAGCGCCGCCGCACCGGTTCGCGGGTGAGCCTCAGCTTGAGGGGATAGGTCAGCCGCCGTCCAGGACAGGTGAAACACCCTAGTCGATATCCGAAGCGGCTTTGCAGTCCGGCTAGAAATTCCCGGTCGGAGAGGTCCCGCAGTCCGGCCGACTCGCCTTCCCGAACGGTCCAAACCACGGAGTAACGCCCCTCGGTCATGGGCAGTAGGGCTAGGGGCCCGGTCTCGGTAAAGCGTTCAAAGGCCACCCCAAGCTGGGGCTGTTCGGGCATCACCGTGGTAATCAAGGCATTGTGACCGTACCCATGCTCCCGCACGGCCAGTCCAAGATGCCCGCGAACGGAGGAGTCACTGCCATCGGCGGCCACCAGCAGGCGTGTTTCAAGGAGCCTCGAAGTGTTGCCGACAGTCACTTCCAAAGCGACCTGCTCCCGTCGGACCCAAACCCCGAGCAGCCGCGCCGGACATAGCATCTCCACCCCGGTCATCCCATTCCAGATGACCTGACCGAGCAGCCGTGCCGAGGCCATATAGCCCAGAGCCGCCACCCCCTCCTCCCGATGATCCAGCCGTGTAAAACCGAACCCACCCCGGTCGGAGATATGGACCTGCCGGATCGGCTCCGCCCCCGCCGCGACCGCTTCCCACAGACCGATGCCCTCGAAGATACGGCGACTGCCCCAGGACAGGGCAATGACCCGCTCGTCATAGCTCGGTTGGACCTCTGACCGCGGCGGTACGGCTTCCACCACGCATAACCGCAAGCCGGTCTGGGCTAAAGCGCAGGCCAAACTGCCTCCCACCAGCCCACCGCCGACGATGACTAAATCGTAGTCGTTCAATTTTTAGTCGGTTAAAAACCCCAACCCTCTCTCAGTGCAGAACCTCGTCGAGACGGTTGGCACTGAGGACTCGCTCGGACCACTCCAGCAGGGTCTGCTTGCTGATCTGATCTGTTCGATCCGTCGCTGTACTGCGTCGGGCAAGGTACTGAGTTTCAGGTGTATGCAGTCGTTCCAGCACTAAGGCCCCCTCTTGGTGCATACCTTGCTGCAAGCCTCCTTGCGAAAGCGTTCGGCAAATCGGCACCAGCCTTTGCCTCGCCTGGATAGTCGCGTTGGCATTCGGCCCGTTCATTATCTTCAAGCGTCGCATAGATGTCGATTAAGTCCAAGTACTTAAACTGCTTGTCGGGACCAGGTTCCAGAGTGGTTAGCCCCACACTGCCTGGACATAGACCTCAACCTTATGCCCCGCGGGGTACTGCATGTCGGGCAGATTCAGCCGCACGACCAAGTTGTCGCTGTGCCAGTGGTGCTCGTAAGTCAGCTCATCCAGGGCACAGCTCAGACAGTGGCAGTCGAGATTAGGTATCCTGGTTTCCGCTCAGGCGGAGCCGTTGGGGCGCACTCGTTTGTGGTGGATGGAAACACTCTTCTCATTCGAGGATGAACACCATAGCCTCGCGTTGGCCATCAGGCCACACTCCACCAGAAGCGGCACCGGCTCCACTCCGCACTCCGCCCAGGCCTACCGGTCCCGTTTCCCGCGCCAAAATTGGCGCGGGAAAGCGTTCGTTGAGATGCTCTTGGCGCACGGGTGTAATGCACGTATGCTCATCAATTCCGTCGGCTTCGTCCGCGTCGAAAAAGGCCAGTGCTTCGCGTAGGTAATCGAGGATAGGATTCTTGAAATTCTGGTTGTGAGACATAGGATTGTAGTTTTCCTCTTTATTTGCTGATCGGTAACGACTAACCTCAATGCATTGGACTTGAGACCCCATGTTCCTTACCAGCGTGCTTGGCCTGACCGTAATGTCGGGTAATGATTAATCGGGTAATGATTAAGTTGAATAAGCATGCGACTAGATAGATGGCTATAATCTGGGCAAGAAACGAGACGTAACCCAAGACAAGAAAATAGAAGATGCATACAAGTAATCAATTTTGGTGAATTATACACTTTACTCCACAACTTTATTGAATCTAGGATTTCGCACATGGTAAGAAATCGGTGAGCTGCCATGTGCGACTTAAAGGAAACCGAGCGAACCACGGTACGAAGCGGCAAACGCCCCGGCTATTACTATTGTCGTAACTGCGGTGAAGATTTCACGGTTCGCACACGAACGATTTTCGAGTGTTCTCACACCCCACTGCACAAATGGATCTTCGTCATGTATCTGGTCGGTAACTGCTCGCAGAGACATTTCATCTTTTCAGCTTTCAAACAAAGATTGTGTAACGCAGGAAACGGCATGTACATGCCGCAACGGTTGCACGAGTCTTGGGTCTTGATGGTAACAAACCAAGAGGAATCATTGAGATTGACGAAACCAATGTAGGCAGAAAAGAATCCGCGAAGCATGAAGTCAAGAAACGCCATGCTTGGCGCGGCCCTGTTGGGAAACAGGCGGTAATGGGTTTCAAAGAACGAAACGGTCACGCTATCGCGCACTCAATCGATCTGCTGACACAAAACACTGCACTGAGCTATTGCAGAAGTGGTCGAAGAAAATTCGACAATTCAGACCGACGAGCATCTGGCCTATCAAGGTATCACGGGATATGGACACCGGAGCGTCAATCATAGCTGCAGCGAATATACTGGCCCTGGAGGTATTTCGACGAACAGCGTTGAAAGTATGTGGGCAGTCCTAAAATTCGGGCTATACGGAACATGGTACCATGTTAACCTAGAACGTCTAAATTGCCATGTGGATGAGTGCACGTTCCGTCTGAACGAGGGAAACGTAGTCTACCGGTTCCGGGCTGTGGGTAGGGGAAGAACGCCGTGCCTACAAGTGGAACCCTGAATCGGGCGCGATAGAGCGGATAGGCGACATTCCCCGGTTCGGGGACGATGAGCCGGAACGCCCAACGCGGGATGGCAGAAGGGCGATGCGTTCCACGAGCTACTCAAACTGATATTCTGCAAGACGCATCCACGCACAAGGATTTCGGAAAGCGGGCAACGTAAGCTCATGGAGGACCAGCTTGCTCCGTTGTTCGCTCGCATATGCGAGCGGTATCACGTTCATAAAGGAAGAACAAATCCGGCTTCGACCCGAAGGTAGCAGCTTACATCATACAAGAACTCCAGTACCTTTCGCTCCTGGATGCCCCGATGGACGTAAAGGGTGACGCTTACGAAGAATCGGTGGGCGAGAACCTGCGCGGAAACCGTGGTGAATTCTTCACCCCTCGGAACAGCGTGCGACATGGTTGTCAGAATGGCATCTGATTTTCAGTGATTTCAAAAATTTCCGGCGTGTTCTCAATGATTTCTTTTTTGCGGGACTCAGTATCATTTAAGATCGGTAGTTTTGGCTGATTCTCAATGCCATGTAAGTTAGCTGCCAGCCGCTTGTCGTGGTAGATCGAGTCAGAAGCAGACCTCGGCGTTGAGATATAAAAACGACTCTCAGACGTGCCTTGGACCGACCACCGATTTTGTAAAAGAAAACTACGATTCGGTTCAGGATGGCAATTTCGCGAGGATTCGCGTGATTCGTAGTTTTCCTCATTCACTATTCATACAGGTCTCGATATCCGAGACTGTCTTAGGCGCGCACGCGGACAGAACTTCATTGCCCTCAGCGGTAATCAGCACATCGTCCTCGATGCGGATGCCGATGCCGCGATAAGGCTCAGAGACCTCGGTGCAATCCGCCGGGATATAGAGTCCGGGCTCCACCGTGAGCACCATGCCGGGTTCCAGCCGCCGCCACTTGCCAGCGACCCGATAGTCCCCGACGTCGTGGACATCCATCCCCAACCAGTGGCCCGTGCGATGCGGGAAATAGGGCTTGTACTTTTCCTCCTTGAGGAGGCTGGGAACTGCCTTCCTGCCACCTGCGAGGATACCCAGCTCCACCAGCCCCCTGGTCAGGGTGCGCACAGCGGCCTTGTGCATATCATTCCAGCGGTTGCCGGGCACCGCCTTAGCGATGGCCGCTTCCTGGGCTGCCAATACCAGCTCGTAGAGCTCCCGCTGGGACGGACTGAAGCAACCGTTGACCGGAAAGGTGCGGGTAATATCCGAGGCATAGCCCGCCAGCTCACAGCCGGCGTCAACGAGCACCAGATCCCCGTCTTCGAGCCGAAGACAGTTATCCGCATAGTGCAGCACACAGGCATTCGCGCCGCTGCCCACAATCGGGGGATAAGCCTGGAAACGCCCCCCGCGGGCGGCGCAGGTCTGCACGAACTCCGCCTCTAACTGATACTCCCACAAGCCGGGCCGACACAGGCGCATCACCTGACGGTGCGCAGCGGTAGAAATCCGAACCGCCCGCTGGATAATCCTGAGCTCGGCCTTGCTCTTGAGGAGACGCTGCTCGGACAGCAAGCGGTCCAGGACAACGAACTCCGTCGGAGCACGCATCCCCGAGCGGACCTTGTCCCGTACCACATTGACCCACTTCATCAGACATTGGTCGAGCGCTGGGTCCGCACCCACCGGATAGTAGACCCGATCCCGATCTTCCAGCAGCTTGGGCAGGATCTCGTCCAGCTTGTCGATCGGGTGGGCCTCGTCGGCACCAAAGTCCCGCAGGAGCCCCTCGACACCAATATACGCACCGACCCACAGTGCCCGCTCGGGGTCGCGCGGCCGGCAAAAGAACACCAGCTCGCCCTCCGCGCGCCCTGGCACCAAGACCGCCAGCGCTTCCGGCTCAGGGAAACCCGTCACATAGAAAAAATTGCTATCTTGGCGGTAGGGGTAATGCACATCCCGATTGCGAACCAATTCGGGAGCCGCTGCTAGGAGGGCAATACTGCCGGGCTGCATGGCGGCGGCCAACTGTCGGCGGCGGCGTTTGTATTCTGCAGCGGTCATCGCCCTACCCACACCGCGGGACACTGCTCCTCATACACTAGCATGGCCGCTACCCGGACAAACTCCGTCAGTTCGGTCAGGGCTTGCTCGTTTTCCTCGGAATCGTCCAAATCCTGGAGATCTAGACGGGTGATAGCGGCAAAGTTGTCACAGACCTCCCGGACCGGCTCCGAGCATCGGTTCACATCCACCCTAGCCAGCCCCAGGCCATATAAAAAGCCGCGGCTCCAGTCGTAGAGACCCGCTGCCCGCTCTAACAGGGGCGCCGAATCCTCGGGTAACAGGGGCGTAAAACCCAGGTGCGGATCGGCGATTCCCGCCCGGGTACGCGCCGCTAGGTCTTGCAAGAAACGGCGGCACGCCCCAGTCGAGAGATCAGCAGTCAAGCGATCAGCCTCATCGGCACCCGCCAGCAGCTCGGCGATCCAAGACTCCGCCGCCCGCGGCTCGCCGGTACATAGCATGGCGCATAGAATACCGTGGGCCTCGGCGGCGCTGGGACCTAGCTCGGAGACGGCCAGACGCTCGTCAAGCTCATGATAATGCGTATAAAAATCTGATTCTTGCATCGCTGAGAGCCAGTGCCGGAGAATCTAAGAAGAATCTTTTTTAATTGTAGCATGGTGAGCAATAAATTGACCCCGACGCCGACGCCTTCTATAGTGCCCTCCAGTTGTCCCTTGGGAAGCATAGCCCGTGCCGAACTTCGACTTCGATACCCTGGAACGACAGGTAGAGGAGTTGATCCTCATCTGCCATCACCTTAGAGAAGAGAATGGTTCGTTGCGTGTGCGCCAGGATCGCTTGGTCACGGAGCGTGCCGAACTCATTGGAAAGGCGGAACTGGCCCGTGGCCGCGTGGAATCCATGGTCGCCCATTTGAAATCCATGGAGGAAGAGCTGTGAGCAAGGAGCCCATTGCCGTCTCGGTCCGCATCTTAGACAAGGAATACCGGATTTCCTGCGCGCCAGATGAAGAGGTGGGCCTGCGTGAAGCCGCCCGCCTGTTAGACCAACAGATGCGCGAGATCCGGCAAACTGGGCGCATCCTGGGCGCTGATCGGATCGCCGTCATGGCGGCCCTCAATATCGCCTACGACTTAGCCAAGACCCAGAGCGGCAAAACACCAGAGGAACAGGACCTCGGCCGGCGCTTGGGAGACCTCCAAAAGCGTCTCGGCGCTACCTTAGCGGCGCAACATCAGGATGCCCCAGCGACGCTGGATTCCGTATAGACGCGCAGGACGAAAGGGTATAACCTACGGTTTAGACATCCCCTGTGGTGATTGGTGATCGCGAGTGACCTGGGTATTTTCTTGAGCCTAAATCGTACCCTGGGGGCAACTGGAATAAGGCCTTGTGCAGGTCCGCCCCGGGCGGAAAGCCTGAAGCTGACTTCTCCGCCCCCACTTGAACCGCTCGGTTCAAGAACAAAGGTCCACGTCGGCCCCGGCGGGGGGTGTCGCCCACTCCCATGATCTCTGCCGACACCCTTAGGCGCAGCCTGCGCTCCGCGCGTGCTGCGCTCAGTGCCGCCGAGCAACAGCGGCACGCTTGCGCCCTTGCCTGTTCCCTAGGTAAGCAGATTACCTTTCTGCGCGCCTACCACGTTGGTGCCTATTGGAGCACCAACGGCGAACTCGACCCCTTCCCCCTGTTGCAGCGAGCCCATACCCGCCATAAGCTTTGCTTCCTGCCCGCGCTCCGGCCTTACCCGCAGCGAAAGCTCTGGTTCATTGAGTACCGTCCGGGCGACCCGTTGGCAAACAACCGCTTCGGCATCCCCGAGCCCCGCCTGCACAACCGGCGTCTCCGACTCCCTTGGGCCCTAGGTCTGTTGCTAGTCCCCCTTGTCGGCTTCGACGCCAGGTGCAACCGGCTGGGTATGGGAGGCGGCTATTACGACCGCACCCTGGCCTACCTGCGCCGATGCCGCCACTGGCGCCGCCCCCGACTGATCGGCATCGCCCACGAATGCCAACGGGTAGAGGCCCTAACACCGAACCCCTGGGATGTACCTTTGGATATGATAGCGACAGAGGTGCGGATCTATGCGCGGAAGGATTCACTGTAGGATGGGCTATACCCACCGAACTCGGCTCACCTGAATTGTTTAGCGTGGCCTGGAGGATAGACGTATTGCGTTGCGACGCACTAAGGCTAGTTGATCGTCTGCCGGTTAGTGCCGACGTCTTACACGCAACCTACACCCATCTTTCCCACCGCATTGCTGGCCCGCGCGGATTTTGCCTAGAGCGTAGTCCAATTTGGTTCTTGGGGTATGGAAGCGGCGACTATAAACAGAGGACACATCAGCGAGTTCCTACATATATAAAATCGGTAGTGGTTAATATAGGTAAGTGGGATATTAGCCAACAGATGACAACAATTCTATATTATAGGGATGCAGGAAGAGTCTTGAACAAATCTCATACATGCGACTGCATTTGGAGAAAGATAAGGTCTTACGTACGAAACGTGCTAAATTCTGGCGTCAGGTATTGTTCCATCGCTCAACATGGGCCGTTTATCCCGTTTCCTTACCCACAGGGCGATGTTGCTCATCTGGAATCATGGCTTGATACGCTTTCCAATAGTCGCTGAAAACCGTGACTTTATTCATACGCGGGTGGCCTGCGATCCCAAAATATTCGGAACGTCTTTTAACTCCGATCACCACAGGCGTAAGCCACAACTTATTCGGGTTTCTCTATTCAACGCAATCCAAATCAAAACTTTGATGACGGTGCTAAAGGCAAACGCGCATAATTCATCCACCTCCAACGCTAGTGGAGGTCCGGGATAAACGGGTTTCGGCATAGTTTCAAGGGGCGGCAGCTGTTCTGCTTCTCTAACCATGCGCCCATACAGTATGTCGGCAGGCCCCATGAATCTGTTCGATCCCGCGCATGCTCGGTTGTTCTTGATAATCTTTTATAATGAGTTCCCTTCCTCCATCCGTATAGCACTCTCGGGGTTCTAATACGCCGTAAGCACCACGGGTTCCACAATGATGTTGTGGATTACAATACCCATTTGTACCACCTCTGATACTTTCTTCTCTGTAACATTTACGGCAAGTATGTACTTGCGTTTCAATAATCATCGTTGAAAACCCTTTAGTTGAATTAGCATTCGGAGGGCGTTCGGTTCTTGAGCGTGGCGTGGATCGCATGCAGTAGCCCACGCATAACGGCGTGGGCAAAGCCGCCATGGATGGTGGCATGCCCAACAAATCGGTTGTGTGTTGGGCATGGGCCAAGCTCCCTCCTGCGTCGGGGGCAAGTCTGGCAGGTTGGGTTACGGCGCGTTCGACCTGTCATTATGCTTCGGGATCGAACAGCGCGCCTAACCCAACCGACGAAGGTGCTTTGGCGGGGACCGGTGAGATAAAATTCGTCCTCTGAATAGAGCGTATTCCAGCAGGAATCCAAGATGCAGATCATCCTCAACGGAAATCCGACCGAGGTCCCGGACGGCATCGCCATGGACGACCTAATCGAGTGGCTGGAGTTGACCAGCCAGCGTCTGGCCGTAGAGGTCAACGAGAAGCTGGTACCCCGCAGCCGTTTCGGGGAGCACCACCTGACTCCCAGCGACCGGGTGGAGATTATTCAAGCCGTTGGGGGCGGCTGACCTTGCATTACTTTCCGGCAGGTCAGAGCCGATAGCCGTGGCCACGACACTCTGCTTCCCGCCATCTTGATCAGACCTCCACAGGAGGCTCATAGTTAGGTGGTATTGATGTTTAGTGTCATTTCGAGCGAAGCGAGAAATCCTGCGTTTCGAGTACAATAAGAAATTCTTCTCCCGACGGAGGTGGGGTTTTAGTGCCCAAACAACACCATACACTTCATCTATCTGTTACCAGACTGGAATGGTGAAAATCTCTCCCGTAGTCTATCAAGTAAAATCAACGTGTTACCCCTAATTGAAAACACCCCCTAGCCAAGTGGATCAACAGCGTCATTTCCCCATACTCAATCCGATTTACCAGCGCGTCCGCTTTGTAAGGACCGCGGCCAGGGTGGATCGGATGCCACCGGATCAGGGTCGGGAAGTCGCCTTCGCCGGACGTTCAAACGCCGGCAAATCCAGCGCCATCAATACCATCTGCCACCACCGACAGCTCGCCAGGACCAGTAAAACACCAGGGCGGACCCAACAGGTGGTCTTCTTTGCCTTGGACGAGACCCGACGTCTGGTGGATCTGCCTGGGTACGGTTATGCCAAGGTCTCTGAGGCGGTGAAGCTCCAGTGGCAACGGCTGATGGCCTCCTATCTGGAACAGCGGCGGTCCCTAGCTGGACTCGTGGTGGTCATGGACATCCGTCATCCGCTGACGGCATTCGATCTGCAGATGATCGAATGGGGGCAACGGGCGGAGCTGGAGCTGCTCCTGCTGCTGACAAAGAGCGACAAGCTCAAGCTCAGGGCGGCACACGCCGAGTGGGAGCGGGTCGCAAAGGCCATCGTCGCCGCCGGAGAGCGCATCCGGATCGAACTCTTCTCGGCCCAAACACGCTTAGGGGTCGAGCCGGTCCACACCGTGTTGGACCGATGGCTAGGGGTTGGGGGTTAGCTATCAGGTAGCGATTTCCGTCAGACTACACGGAAAGATATGTCAACCCGTTTGGCCTAGGCAATCGGGAGGCGTGTTGAGAAATACGGTAGTTTAAAGGAAGAAGATATTCAGAAGGAGGTGAATGCAGCAAGAGCGAAGCGATATGGAAAATAGCTATCGCGTCATACTTGATACAAACATTATTGTAGCGTTGCCTGTTTTGGACGTGGTGTACCGTATGAAGTTCTCAATATAGTAGGCCAACACCACATACTACTTTTTTCTATTGGTACCTACACAGAGCTAGAAGAAATAATTTTACTGGATAAATCCGATAAGTATGCGCCTGTTACCGAATGCTGGCAGATTCCCGGAAAAGTGATCGATATTTCTGAAATCATAGAAGTAACGACCATTGTAAGCGGCATCCCATACGATTATGCAAACAATCATTCAATCTCATTGACGATTGATGGCAGAGTCGATTATCTCGTTGACTGAGGATACCCGTCACTTTATGACAGAAGAAATACAAAAGAAATATGGTGGAATGACTATCTGCGCAGCGAGGGAATCCTTATAAGAAACAGAGGACACATCAGCGAGTTCCTACATATATAAAATCGGTAGTGGTTAATATAGGTAAGTGGGATATTAGCCAACAGATGACAACAATTCTATATTATAGGGATGCAGGAAGAGTCTTGACAAATCTCATACATGCGACTGCATTTGGAGAAGGGTCTCGCTATGGCATCGAGGAGTATCTGGAGATCAAATATTTGTGTCTAGATATCGGAAGATCCAGAGAATGAAGCCGGTATTGTTTGTTTGCGTGGAAAATTCATGCCGCAGCCAGATGTCTGAGGCATTTGCAAAGATGCATAGTAAAGATAGTCTAGAAACCCATAGTGCCGGCTCCCGAGCATCGGGTAAGGTGAATGAGAAGGAAATAAGATCAGTGCAGGAGGTCGGCTATGACCTGAATACTCATCAATCGGAATCTCTGAATGAGATCCCCGATGTGGAATATGAATATGCGATCACAATGGGATATGGGGATGAATGTCCTTATGTAAATGCGAAACAGCGACAGGACTGGGCCAGTCCAGATCCGAAAGCCATGGATGATCAGGACTTCAATCAGGTAAGAAATATGATCAGAAACCAAGATCTTGTCATTAGTAGATGACATAAATAGGGGGGAGTGATCTGGATGGAGGAAAAGAAATTATCGACATTTGAAAGGTACCTGACCGTCTGGGTATTGCTCTGCATCGCGGCTGGTATCCTGCTGGGAAGGGCGGCTCCTGGAATTTCGGAAACACTCAATGATCTCTCGATTTATCAGGTGTCCGTGCCCATTGCGGTCTGTCTGTTCTTCATGATGTACCCTATTATGGTGAAAATCGATTTTGCGCAGGTTGTAAAATCGGCAAAGACACCCAAACCGGTTCTTCTCACCTTATGTTATAAACTGGGCCATTAAACCCTTTTCCATGTTTGCGATCGCTTATTTTTTTATAGGTTATTTATTCAAGGATTTCCTACCCGGCACGGAAACCCTTGCTAACGGCGAGGAAGTCGAGCTGTGGCTGAGCTACGTCGCGGGTGCGATTTTGTTGGGAATTGCACCCTGTACCGCAATGGTCCTGATGTGGAGTTATCTTGCGAAGGGTAATGATGGTTTGACCCTAATCATGGTTGCGATCAATTCATTGGTGATGCTTTTCCTCTATGGTCCATTGGGAGGGTTATTACTTAATGTAAACGCCATACCTGTCCCATGGCAAACGATGCTGTTTTCCGTCTCGATTTATGTAACATTGCCCTTGGTCGCAGGCTACTTATCAAGAAAGTGGATCCTCAAATACAAAGGGGTTGTTTGGTTTAACGAGACATTTCTACACCGGCTTACCTCGATCAGCATCATTGCGCTGCTGTTGACTTTAGTTCTGCTATTCTCATTCAAGGGTGAGATCATTATGGGCAATCCGCTTACGATTGTATGGATTGCCATTCCGCTTTTCATACAAACGGTCATTATCTTCGCCATCAGCTATTTTGTACTCGTACGGTGGTTGCAACTCTCCTATCATGATGCCGCGCCGGCAGCGATGATCGGGGCTTCCAACCATTTCGAAGTTGCGATAGCCACTGCCGTTACCCTGTTCGGCTTAGCGTCTGGAGCGGCCTTAGCCACTGTGGTCGGGGTTCTCATAGAGGTCCCACTCATGCTCATGCTGGTATCCATCTGTAAACGTACCTGTCATCTATTCAATGAATGTCATTTGGACCATCCGCACTGTGAGCGCAGAACCGATTTCCTGAAACTCCGGTCCTAAACATGCTCTATCGGCAATAAAGAGGAGAACTACGAATCACGCGAATCCTCGAGAAGCTGTCATCCCAAACTGACCAAACTGAAGAAAGGGGTCTTTCCCGCACCGATTCGCATGACTCGTAACTTTATCTTCTGCATCGTTGTCGGACTAGGGTGTGTTCAGACTCGTTTGTATCTCTCGACGCTGGGGCATGCTCCTAAGCTCCTAACCTGGCCTACCACGACAAGCGGCCAGCAGCTAGCTTACATGGTATCGCGTTACAACATCCTGATCCAATGGTCGGACAACGATCAGTATTTCGCTGCCTCTCTCCCGAAATTCTGGCCATACGCACATACGCACATACGCATGGAGACACTTATGAGGAGGCACTGAAAAACGCAAGAGAGGTCTTGAATTTATTGATAGCGAATACTTCATCTTTACTACATCCCATAACCTATGAGTCATATCATTTATGTCAGCTCATTCAGCATGTGAACATGTGATGAAATTAATATCAATCACCTAAAATTAAAAAATATAAACGGCTAAATAAATGGTTAGCCCGCGTAGGTTAGATAATGACGAACCCTGACTTGAACCCACCACGAACTCGATGCCGATACTTGGTTCGAGAGCGGTCGTTTTGTTGCTGCGACAAAGTTCGCGTACCGCCGTTCGAGGTTGCGTTTAGTTCGCGTTCATTTGCAGACTGTACCCTACCTGTTAGATCCTGTATGGTTTTACACTAGGGGAGGGTTATCTTCCCAGTTGCAGGCAAGATGAGATTATACAGTTACATGCTGGGGAAGGAGCGAAAAGAAAGGCGAAGTGCAGTCAGGAAGCAGATCGGAAGTGTTTGAGCTACTCTCCAGCTTGCCATTGCCCCTAAGTAATGTCGTCACCCATCATGAACATCCAACTCCCCCAGAACGCACGAACCACGCCGGCAATTCGCCGGCAATTCGTTTGAAATTACAGGCCCAGCCCCAGTCGGTCTCCAACCAGGAGTCACACGGTTGCGAAATGGCATCAACGCGAGGGGACAGAAAATGCCTCGCACCGCCCGCAACGGCTCTATACAACCCTCAGTGCAGTGGTGGCGTTGTGTGAGACCCTTGCTGCTCCTGGAGGACCTGCCGGTGAACCAACGACGGAGGTCTCGCGCTCGGGTTTGGGCCGCTGTCTGCGCCGCTATGGCGTTTCTAACCTTAAGGCTTTGCTATCGGCGCCAAGGCGCTGGTAAGGAGTTTCAACGGCTTTGTGCGTATTGATGTGAAGTACCTGTCCCAAATGCCAGACCACGACCAACGCAGCGACTGTTTGCCACCACAGATCGCCCCAACCGTTGAGTGTGCGTGGAACAGTAAGTCGGCGCGGTCCGCGAGCGGCTTCCTCTGGCGCATCGTTCGCTTCGGCTTTGCCGAGCACTTGGTCGATACCATCAAACGCTGCGTCCAGGCCCACAATCAACACATTCCTCAAAAGGTGTTAGGCCATATTCCATCCTTTCGGGCCATGAAGAACTGCTACAAAGACAGCCAAACCTGTTCATAAAATATGTCTATAATCTAGCGGGACTTGACATACAACATGAATAGCTATCTGGTTGCACCGGCCATCATGGCCGGACTGGGTCTATTTTTTGCCGTTATCCTGGCGGTGGCCTACCGTTTTCTGAAGGTTCAGGAAGACCCGCGGATCGAAACTACCTTGGATTTGTTGCCCGGCTCCAACTGTGGCGTCTGCGGACAACCCGGTTGCCACGCCTTTGCCGTAAGCTTGGTTGCGGGTAAGGAGTCACCGAGCCGCTGTACGGTAGCGGATTCCGAGGCGATCAATGCCATCGCCGAGCTGCTGGATGTAGATCCGGGCCAGCAAGAGCAGCGTGTGGCCCGACTCCACTGTGCCGGCGGTAAAAGCCAAGCCTATCAGATCGCCGAGTATCAGGGCTTCGAGGGCTGTGGCGCCGCGGCTGTCGTCTCCGGCGGCGGCAAGGGTTGTCCTTGGGGCTGTCTGGGTGTAGGGGACTGCCAGACCGCCTGCACCTTCGATGCCATTGCAATGAACGACAATGGCCTGCCCATGGTAAACCCAAGCAAGTGCACTGCCTGCAGCGACTGTGTCGATGCCTGTCCGCGGGATCTCTTCGAGCTGACGCCCCTGAATCAACATCTGTGTGTCCAGTGCAAATCGCCGCTGGCCGGCGATCTGGCCCTTGCCCTATGCAGTGTCGCTTGTGACGCCTGTGGACGCTGTGCAGCCGATGCGGCACCGGGGCTGATCCGAATGGAAGACAACCTACCTCTGGTCGACTACTCTGGCGGCGGTCCGGCCCTACCCCAAGTTGTACACCGCTGCCCCACCGGGGCTATCCAGTGGCTCGAAGGCGCGCAGTTCAAGGAGGATGCCGACTTTCGATCAGCTACGGCTTCGTGACACGAGGGTGTCTACCCAAGGACCTGTGCAAGGAAATCAGAGGCTATTACCGGATCACCCCCTCGGTAGGAAGAAAAGAACATTCCTGATGCCGATAACCGTTGAGCAGGGGTCAGGAGTTGATTGTCAGAGGGGCCCACTTTCCTGTCAGACGATGCGTCGCCTTTGCCGTCCCTCCGACACAAAAAGTCCTCATAAACGCTATTTCGGAGACTTGCCGCCAATCAACTTTATCTGAGTGGTGGTTGGACGTTGGTGAGCGTTATCGCCGTCTCTTGGAATCATTCAAGGCCGAGGAGATTTTTTATCTTGCATGTGAAGCAGTCGAGCCGACTTCAACCGTCGATAGTTTCAGGGCTGAACAGGTTTTTCGCCAGGTTCTTATATGCTTGCGACCCATGGGGCACAGGGATCTCTTCACCATTGCCGTTATAGTTCGAAGAATCGGACAAGATTCCGACAAACATTCCCTGCTACTGATAACGATCAGTGGAACTGGGAAGGTAATTAGAGAAACCGCCTCTCCTCTAGATCCGGTGTAAAAGCCGGGAGCCCATTTCTTTACCTGACTTTATAATCGATAAGCATTCGGGACCTGACACCTGAAAACTTAAAGGCCTTATCCAATGCCTAGCTTCGCTAACAGCGCCTTGCGACTCCTGCGCCGCCTCCTCGGCGCCCCGACCCGCGCGGCGGGTCCCTATGCCGGTGAGCTGACTGCCCTTGATGGCAACACCGCAGTAGCCGTCACTGAAGCGGCTATCGCCGAGCTCGCAGCGCTCGGGGCCTCCTTCCCGGCGGATGCGTCCGACGTGGTGTGGCGCACTGAGCAGTTGCGTCACGGCCGCAACCTGCTCGGGAATGTCCTGGGCACCCAGGGTGCGGAAAGTCCCCGCGGGGCATTGGCGGGGGCGTTGGGCCTGGCCACGGGGGGAACCCGCGCCACGGCCTTTCTTGCCGCCCCCGATCTGGCTGCGGCCCAAGACCTGTTGCGACTTGCGGTTGGGCGCCGTCTGCCCCTGGTGATCCACCTCGCCAACCGTGCCCTGGCGGGCCATGCCATCGCCACCGGCAGCGGCCATGAGACCTATCACCTGACGGCCGATTCCGGGGCCTTTGTGTTGTTCGCGGCGAACGTCCAGGAGGCGGTGGACCTTACCCTGATCGCACGCCGGGTCGCGGAGGAGACTTTGACTCCGGGGCTAGTGGTCATGGATGGGGATCAGACTGCCCTGGCCATGCAAGAGGTACGGCTCCCCCCCGCCGAGCTGGTCACCCGCTTCCTCGGCGCGCCGGGCGATTCGATTCCGGCACCCACCATGACCCAACGGCTTCTGTTCGGCGATCACCGCCGCCGAGTTCCACGCTGGCACGACCAGGACCACCCAGTGCTCCTGGGTGCCCTGCAGCCCCCAGAGATCTGGGGGCTTGGCGCTGCAGCGGCCAGCGTCTACTTCGACGACCGGGTGCCTTCCTGCTTGGAGCGGACCGTCTCCGATTTTCGCCGTGAGACGGGCAGGTCGTGCGAACTGGTCTCCGCCTTCCGCACCGAGGATGCCCGCATCCTCCTCCTAGCCCAGGGGGCTGCGGTCGAGACTGCCCAAGCGGTTGCTGAACACCTGCGCAGGACGGATCGGCTGCGGGTAGGGGTACTCGGCCTGCGCTGTCTGCGCCCCTTTCCCGGCCCCGATTTGCTTGCCAGCCTGGGAACAGCAAAACACCTACTGGTGCTCGAACGGGTGAACGCGTCCCTGGCAGACGATCCGCCCCTGCTGCGCGAGCTGCGCGCTCTGTTTGATCGGGGCTTGAACGACACGGGTTCCAACACTGATACCCAACCGGGTTATCCGACCCTGCGCGCTCAGGACCGACCTCGCGTGCGATCAGTCATCTATGGTCTGGGCGGCCTACCCCTGCGTGGGGCGGACCTGATCTACCTGTGCCGGGAGGCGGGTAATCTGGGAGGGTCTCGGACCTTTCTCGGGATGGAGTTCACCCCCCGGACCAGTGGCTACCCCAAGTGCCAGGTCCTGCTGGACCGGCTGCGCCGCGATTACCCGCAGATCGCCGAACTGGGCTTGTGTGACCGAGGACCCACGCCGGATTTGCGCCCGACTGGCGCGCTCACGTTTGCCGTCCATCGCCGCTCCGGCCAGTGGGGCGAGGGCTTGGTGGCCGAGGCGGCCGGATTCCTACGCCAGTTCGCGGGTGCCCACCTGCGCAGCCATCCCGCCCTGTTTGCCCAACCCCTGGGGTCTTATTGCATCGACCGTTTTACCCTGAGTGAGCAGGCGCTGCGCGATCCTGGCGCGTCCATGCCCGTCGATCTGGCCTTGCTCGCGGTGGACCCCGGCAATACCCGGATCAATCCCCTGGTCGACCTCCGGCCTGATGGTGCCCTGCTGTTGCAGGGGCCGGAACAGGACGAGACCCTCTGGCAAACCCTATCTCCGACCCTTCAGCGGATCCTGCAGGATACCGGCATCGTCCTCTACGCCATTCCAGCATCGAATTCGCCCTCCGCAGACTTTGTGTTGGGGGCCATCTGTGGCCTGCTGCGCGACCAGGGCTGGATCGGGCTCGGCCCGCGACGCCTGATCTCAATGCGGGACGCGCAGCTTGCCGATGCCGGTCTGCCGCAAACAGGTGATTCGGACCGGGAGGCACGCAGGTGGCAGTTCCAGGCCGGTCTGGAGGGTATCCGGCGGATTGACTATCAGGAGCTGCCGGTCTCGGAGTCGGCCCTACGCCCGGAGCCAGAGGCTCCGGCCTCGGTACGCCACTTCGGCACCAGCGATGACGCCTATGACAGCCTGCCCCGCTTTTGGGACCAGGTGGGAGTCCCGTATCGGGACGGTGCGGCCTCACAGCTCGCACCGAACCCCTACATGGCCATCGGGACCATACCGCCGCTCCTCTCCGCATTCCGCGATATGAGCCCGCTGCGCACGTCCCTGCCCTATCTGGATCCCGATCTGTGCACGGGCTGCGGACGCTGCTGGAGCCAGTGCCCCGAAGGGGCTTGGGGCGCGGTTGCCGCCACCCCGAGCGCGGTCATCAAGGCCGCCATTCCGGCGGCCGAGGCCGACGCTCTGCGCCCCCTGGCTAGTAAGCTCGCGGAACGAATCGGCCACAGCTGCCTCGCTGGCAAGGTCAAGGCCACCACGACCGGGATCACCACTTTGGGGGACTTGGTGAAGGCCGCCTACCCCTGGCTCCAAAACCAGGCATCCCTGCCCGCAGCGCGTAAGCAGAGTATGGATACCGCGCTCGAACGGCTGTCTGCGGCCATCGGTTGTCTGCCGGTCGCCGTCGCCACGCCCTTCTTCACGGAGACCCCCGGCACCCTGCTGTTCCTGGCGCTAAATCCGAACGACTGCAAGGGCTGCGGTCTCTGCGTGCACGCCTGCGACGCGGGCGCCCTCCGATCCGTCGCCCAGACCACCGAGGAGTTGGAACAGGCCAACAGGATATTCACGGCCTGGGAAAGACTCCCCGAGACCACCCAGGCGATCATTGATCTAGCCGCCGCTAATGAGCAAATCGGCCCCCTGCCGGCGGCTCTGCTCGCCCACCGAGCAGCCCACGCCCTGGCCGGCGGCGATGGGACGGAGGCCGGCTCCGGCGAACGCCTCGCCCTGCGACTGGCCTTGGGCTTGGCTGCATCCCGCCAGGAACAGCGGCGTGCCAAATTCACCCAGGAGGTCAAAGAGACCCACCAAGAGATCACGGCCCTGATTCGCTCTCTCCTCGCCGAGGCTCTGCCGGCGGATGACCTAGACGCCTTGGCGCGTAACCTGGAGACAGTAAACACCCGCCGCGTGGACCTCGGCGCTTTCCTCGGCCAGGCCGATGGTGCCACCATCGAAGGCGCGGTGGATGCTGCACGCCTGCACCGGCTGGTGGAGCTGGCCCAAGGCCTGGGGACACTCGCCTGGTGCCTGGAAACCGGCCGTCAGGGTTTCGGACGCGCCGGCTTAGGGCTGGTGCTGACCCCCGGCGAAACGGCGAGCTGGGCTGGGGCCTTCCCCCACAATGTGTTCCGGGTCCCGGTCACCCTGGACGCCACTGGGGACGGGGCCCGGCTGGCAGCGGGGCTCTTGGAGGGCCAGCTGCGGCAGGCCGTCGAGGGCTTCGTCCTGCTACGCCGGGCACGCCTTGAACTCGCCAAGCCCATGGACGCAGCGCGGCTCTGGTCCGATCTTGCCGCCCTGAGCTGGCGTGATCTGACTCCCCAGGAAAGGGAGCGTTGTCCGAGCTTGCTGCTGGTAGGCAGCAGCCGGGTATTGGCAGGCGCGGGCCTGTCCCAAGTCGCTGCTCTGCTGGGCGGTGAGCTACCCCTAAAGATCCTGGTGTTGGCGGATCTGGACTTGGGCCTTTCCGGCCGCTCTAGCCTGGAATCCGCCCTGGCCCCGCTACCAGATGCTGCCACGGACCTTGGCCTGCTGGCGCTGGCCAGCCGTTCCGCCTACATCACCCAGACCTCCCTCAGCGCACCCACCCACTTCCTGGAGAGTCTGGAAGCTGGGCTCGCGTTCGAGGGTCCTGCCCTCTTCCACATCCACGCCCCCAGCCCCGGACGCCATGGGTTCCCAGCCGACCAGACCCTGGAGCAGGCCCGCCTGGCCGTAGTGACCCGGACCTTCCCCCTGTTCCGCTATGACCCCAGGAGAAGCGGGGTTTTCGGTACCCGGATCGAGCTCGCGGCCAACCCAGAACCTTTGGCCCTGTGGGAGCGTGGGCATCCCGCCTGCGAAGAGGCTATGACACCGGCCCACTGGGCGCTTGGCGAGGTCCGTTTCCGCCACTGGTTCAAGCCCTTGACAGAAGACGCCGCCGATCCTCTGCCCCTGGACGCCTACCTGGAGCTGCCGGAACGCGAACGTCGGGGCCGGACGCCCTACGTCTCCCAAGAACAGCCACAGCGGGATCCGGTACGCTATCGGGTTACCCTGGAGTTGGTCGCGGTCTGCCGAGAACGCCGTGATGCTTGGCGTCTGCTGCAAGAGCTTGCCGGCCTAGTGACCCCCTTTACCAAGCGCGTCCGCTGCGAGGCGGAGGAGCAGGTAGCCGCCAAGCGGCGCGCCGAGCTCGATGCCCAGGCCGCAGTCTACGAGCAGAAGCTCGCTAACCTACGCACAGAACTACAACAAGCGCTCCGCAGTGATATATGGGAACGCCTGATGGCTCTAGCGGGTTATCGGCACTAAGCCGGGGCGGAGTAACCGTAATAATGCAGCCGAGTAATGACTGCTCCTGTTGACATTCAACTCTAATTAGCTGTACAGCGGACCCTACGCTAACCGTTTGATTGTCCCAGAGTCCGCTGTCCCGATGGAAGAAGGATCTTATGACCAAACAATACTGTACTGCTTACAGCAGCCTACTGTCTTGGTCGCCTTATGTCGGCGACTAACCCTGGATATCCGCGGAGTGAGACCTGGGCCGACTATCGCGGGCGGTCCCTAGGCCCTGGTGACCACATGGCATCATATAAATAGAAGCACGTTTTCCAGACATGTCACAAAGATCCAGCACTGTGGGGAGAATTGAGGCTGCCGACCCGCTTAGCCGATTCCGCTCGACACCGGTTTGCAGAATCCCTCGACCAGACCGAATATGCGGCGATATACGACCGCGTCTACGGCCAAAGGCTTTCGGATTGGGATCTGCATCTGTATGCAATCTATCTCTACAATGGTGGTATCCATGAGGGTATCGAGACAGGTCCGAATGTCTCAGCGCTCCAGCTGTCAAAACTCTCAGCCCTCCGGGAACGAGTCAACCGGATCGTTAAGGAACGGTTCACATAATCAAGCTAGACATCTTTATCTTATAGAGAAGCCGCTAAATTGTCAGTAGTGACCTGAGGGTACCTTTCAAAGTATGAACGCATTCCGCGGCTGCGATCAGTCGCATGAAGAATTCATGCGACGCTATGTTTCATTCGCTACCGGAGAACCACCGACACCGCTACGCCGCACTGGAAGCGCCGAAGATCGGCTTTGGCGCTATCGCGTATGTGGTGCGGGTGTTGGGGACGAACCGGGGAATGATCTTGAGGCGATTGACAACGACGACCTCCATCCCTCCCCCAACGTCCCAGTGGCAGGCGATGAGAAGCGCATCCGACGCACCGGTAGCGGTCGTCGCAAGATTACCCAACGCAACCGGATCTGGAGGAGCGCCTGGAACAGGTTCTCGAAGCCCACAGCGCCGGAAGCCACGCACTGGAGCGATCTGGAGACCGCCGCGAAGCTTTTGGAGAGAGTCGGCTACCGGCGCCGCTTCCTGCGCAAGCCGATTCGCACGAACACGGCCAACAGTTCTGCTGGATCGGTACCTTACGCTAGCAAGCCCATGCCCACGGCGTGCCGGTATTGTGTGTCGATACCAAGAAGAAGGAGGCACTAGGCACCACGGGCAAGGTTACAGCCGCGTTGTCTAAATCGTTTACGACCATGACTACCACCACCTCGCCACAGGCATCTTGGTACCGCACGTCGTGTATGACCACCACGACAATGTTGGTTTCATCACCTGGTTACCCCCCGCGAGACCAATACCTTCGTCTGCGGTGCCAGCGCCTTGGTGTGGCAGGAAGGCCGCGCCCAATAGTATCCGCTCACCCAGGTTCGCCGGGGGTACCTCGAAGCCTTGTGCTCAGCATCAACACGTGGCTCTTGTAACCAAAGTAGTGTTTGCCGCGCTTCCCCGCGCAACGTCCATCCACGTCTTTCTGGGCGCTCCTGGCCTCGCCCCAGGCTTGGCGATTCTGCGCGCGCGAATTCCGTCAGATCGGCGCCAGGACGATGAAGGCAGCGATAATTTGCCCTTGCCTCGCGCCTCAAAGCCCTCCGCTACCAGGAAGTCGTCGAAGCGATTGAACACCCGTTCCGGTAGCTTAAATTCCTCAAGCCGCTTGCGAACGCACCACACCGTACATCATTCTCTCGAACTCCTTTTTTATTTATCTCTTTATAGCTAACAAAAACTTTCTCACCATCTTTAAACCTATCTAATACCCTTGCTCTTTTTATTTCTTGAATTTCAGTATATTCTGTATATAAAATATCGAACTTATGATCTTACTCTTAGAGTAAGACAATATTACATCATGTAATCCTTGAAACCTTTCTGCCTTCCCTGTTCACCTCCTATAATTCCATACTATTTCATTTTGAAAATTTCCATGTCTAAATATGGCATCCATGATTATTTTGATGTAGTGGCTCACGATTGGATCACAGTGTAAGTAAATGCTGCCAGTCGGCTTTAGTAGCAAATGCATCACTAGCAATCGTCCTGCCATGTAAGGCAAATAATCTAGTAAGCTCGGTTGGGTATGCAGTAATGTCTACATCCATAATTTACATAATTTTGTTGCCTGTCGTCAATACCGTTCCCGCGTATTAAGCTAGGCATAGTCTGTATAACCCGTTCACATTCAGCGTCGAGTGTCCAAATATCACAAAATGCCTCTATTTATTCAGGTAAAGCCTGTCCGGTGCTGTCCTTTAAATAGCGTTGTATGAACAGTTAGAATCAAATAGCGGATCAAGATAGATGAGATCTACCGCACCTATGCCCATTTGTTTTATTACCGCTGGACAGTTGCCATAGTATAATTTATTCATGCCAACATACTATGTAGAATGAATTTCAGACCATGTGTCTTTGCGTTGGCGATTATTGTATTTATAACAATCCTCTGTAATGTAGCGATGCGCATATCTAGTTTGGTAGTGATGATGACCGCCATACCAAGCCCTTTTTAAAGGTGCCCAGAATTCCTCTATCGTGTTTGTATGTATCAGGCCATCTGTATATTAACGTTGGTGATTAATAACAACACGTGACATAGTTGCTTGTACTGTGTAATAGCCCTTGTATTTATCAGTCATGAGAATAGATCCAACCTTGTTAATGCTTGCAGATATAAAGGCACTTAGTGTATTGGGTGTTGTATTTAACTAGCTACGCTTTTACCTTACCACCACGTTCAACAGCACCTATGACCGCTTGTTTTTAGTTCCGCGACCTTTATTATTTGGTTTTCCATCTGTATGTTTGTGTGTCTTGCGCGGCTTAATCTTCAATAATGCCATGCAGCATACCCACGCTATCTTTTCTCATTTGCCCACGAATTTTAGAATCCATTAACCAAGCGGTTTCTTATTTCATGTCAAGATTACGGGCCAGTTGATAGCTTGTTTCAGATTTACGCGCTACGTATTCGCCGCCACAATGTGTGGCATACTGGTTTATCAGTCCAACGCAAATTCTCTAAATGTTCAATACAGCTTTCATGAGCTGGGTACTTTTGGAATATAGCAATCAAATCCATAGCAATAACTTATCTTGTTTAATATTAAGATACAGGTTACTAAGTAGATATTTTCATCAATTATGCGATATAAGTCATTGATCTCTGAGTCTATCGCAGACAAAACTCGTATTTTTTAGAAGAGCCCATAAGGTCATTTGTTTTCAGGATACAGGACCCCGGTTTCACATGACCGAATGGCCCGATGACCCGAAAAGCCGGTAATGTTTGGCCTCCACTTATTCATTCCGGTAGGGATTGTCGTAGCCCCAAGTGCCGTGGATAGGTGCCACGTATGGTAAAAATAGAGGGGGTTGAGCAATTTTTTGGTGGTTGACGTACCGCCGGATCGATCCTAAATTTCGGCGGTGACCACCACTATAATTGGAGCAACCTCACATGCTGTAGCCCGGAGGTCAAGCCTCCGAGTTCTCGCTCCCGGGCGCCGACCTGGAGCTCGTCAATCTGGGATGGTTCAAAGGCAACAGCCACTTGGTGCTTTACTTCTATCCTAAAGGCGATGCGCTGAGGTGCACGCTTGAGGCCATCAAGTTTACAGAACTGCAACCCGAATTCGCGGCGCTGGATACCCTGATCCTCGGTATCAGCAAAGACAGCTGCGATAGTCACGGCACCCTGCGGACAAGCACGGCATCAATGTGCGCCTACTCGTGGATACCGAGGGGGAGATCTGTGAGGCCTATGGTGTTTGGAGGGAAAAGGACGCCCGCGGCGAGAAATGCACGGGCATTGGTAGACAAGGGCAGCAAGATTCGCCATGCCCTCTACGACATCAAGCCTAAGGATCGTGCCGCCCGGATCTTGGAGCTTATACGGGGATTGTAGGCACGGGTATAGTCGACGTGAGGCTTCGCACTCAAATACTCATCCTGCTTCTGGTATTCGGCCTGGGGCCGTTACTGATCTCGGTCTCTCTCAATCTACCGCTGGTGCTGGACCGCACCGCGTTCATCTACCAAAAGGCCCACCTGCAGAATCTGCGTGCAGATTTCCGCGATCTCGACCAGCACTTGGCAAGTCGTCACGAGATGGTCCGGTTGCTTGCGAAGCTCCCAGAGCCGGGCTTGATCCTCGGCGATCAAGGCGACGACGATCAAATTGATCTCGCCCGCGCCCGTTACACAGGCTGGGTAAATCTGATCCTCAGCGACCAACAGGACATCATCAAGATCCTGTTTCTAGGCGCGGACATGCAGGAGCGATTTTGGCTGGAGCGGGACTCAAGGACACTGGCCTGGCATCCGACGTCGCAGCTCCCAGAACGGCCCCACGAGCATCTGCTTGAGGCAGGCCTGCGAATGCAACCGGGTGGTGTGATGATCAGCCGCATCCGTATCGACCCGCGCGCCGGGGCCCGAAATCCCCACAAGTTCATGACCCTGTCTCTGGTCAGCGTCATCGGTGGGGGACCAGAAGGAGCAGCCATGGGGTTGGTGGTGATGAGCATCAACGTCGGTGGGCTAGCTCAATTCTACCGTGATACGCTCTGGGTCAACAACAATGGTAGCTATCTACGCCCCGGACAGCCCATCAGCGAGGAGCCGGAGGCCTTTGCCAACTTTCCCGGCCTAGCCGAGATCTTCGCGGACGGAAAGCTAGCGCTGTGGGAAGGTAGTCAGGGTCGGCAGCTGATCTGGGTCCCCATGTTCCTCACCGAGGACGCGCTCCCCCTGTGGGTTGGTCGCGCAGTCGATCCATCTCCCATCAAGAGCTTCCGCAATGCCCTGGTCGGGCGTGTGTTCACCGTCATCCTGCCGATGACCTTCTTGGTCATGCTGATGGCCCGCCGGATCGCAGCCAGGGCGGAGCAGTTCGGCCAAACGCTGGCCCAGGGGCTCAGCGAGGTCCTGCGCAACGACAAACGCATCCGCTTTGACTGGAAGGGTCCCCAGGAGGTCAAGGAGCTGGGTGAGCAGCTCACCACCCTAGCCGAAATCCATGTGCAGCATCTGCACGCGGCGCAGGAGCATACGCGGGAGCTGGAACAGTTAAACCGCTACAAATCCGAGTTTCTCACCAATATCAGCCACGAGCTGCGCACGCCTCTGAATTCGATCCTCCTGTTATCCAAAATGCTCGCGGATCGGAATGCGGCCTTGACCTCGGATCAACGGCATCAGGCAGAGGTCATCCATGCAGCCGGTCGTGATTTGCATACCATGATCGACAACATCCTGGATATCTCCCGCATCGATGCTGGACGGGTCAAGGTAGATCTGGAGTGGATCGAGTTGCGTCCCCTGCTCCACGAACTGATCCAGCTCGTTCTGCCCCAGTTCAAGGATAAGGGGCTCACCCTGGCGCTCGAGCTCGACGAATGGGTCCCGGCTCAAATCTACAGCGATCGGGACAAGTTGCGCCAGATCCTGAAAAACTTCCTTGCCAACGCCGCCAAATTTACCGACCAAGGCAGCGTTACCCTCCAGGCAAAATGGGTTGCGAGCGAGACCTGCCCGCTCGTGCTGGGCGTCTCCGACACCGGCATCGGTATCCCGGTAGGCAAGCAGCAGGTCATCTTCGAGGCCTTTCAACAGGCCGACGGTTCCACCCAGCGCCGCTACGGTGGGACCGGCCTGGGGCTATCCATCAGCCGTGAGCTGGCCGGACTCCTGGGGGGCAAGATCAGCGTTCGGAGTGAGGAGGGACAAGGCGCGTGTTTTGACCTAGCGTTGCCGACGGAGTTCAACCCTAACCATGCGGACTCCGAACAGCTCCCCCACATGGTCGAGCCACCGCTCTCGGCGTCGGAGACCGCTGCGCAGAAATCACTCCCGAGCGAATCGTCCGGCGATTGGTCCTTCGCCGGCCATTGGGTCTTGGTGGTGGAACGGGAGGTGCATAGCCTAGTGACCGAAGTGGCCATACTCGAATCCTTAGGGCTGCGGGTACAGGCAGCGGCTGATGTGGACGAGGCCCTGGAAACCTTGCAAGAGGAGTGCGAATGTGCCTTGGTGCTGCTCGCCGTCTTGATGTCCACGGAGAATACCTGTGATACGATCAGCGCCATACGTGGGAACGGGCATAATCGGCGGCTTCAAATCTTGATCATGGGAACCCCGGTTGATGCGCCGAAGAGCGCGCTTTTCCACGCCGCTGGCGCTGACGGTTTTATCCTCAAACCTGTAAACCGGGACGAGCTCGCGGCACACCTGATTGCAAGCCTCTTGCCCTCCTCCGAGCAGAAACGATGGCAGACGGCATGAATCGCTATTCCGGATTTAAGCTCCTTATCGTCGACGATCACGCCCATAATCTATTCACCCTCCGACAGCTAATTGAGCAGCACATGGAGGTGACAATCTTGGAGGCCACATCCGGTCGCTGGGCCATTGATGTCACGCTCCGGCAGCCGGACATCGACCTGATTATCCTCGACGTACAGATGCCAGAGCTGGACGGCTTCCAGACTGCCTCCTTACTTAAGCTGCGCAAACGCACCCGCAACATCCCCATCATCTTCCTCACGGCCGCCTTCAAGTCCGAAGAATTCCAGCAGCGGGGTTACGCCGTGGGCGCGGTGGACTATCTGCTCAAGCCGATCGAGGACAACCAGCTCATCAACAAGATCAGCACCTACTTCCGGCTGATCGAGCAGGAACGTGACCTCAACCGGGTGCTGGAGCAGAGGATCGCCGAGCGTACCGCGGAGCTTGCCCAGGCGAATCAGTATCTCGAGAATATCATCACCTACATGGGCGAGGCCCTGCTGGTGCTCACCCCCCGGGGTGAGATCAAGCTGGTTAATCCGACTGCCTGCCGGATGCTCGACTACAGCGAGCGGGATCTCCTCGGCATGTCCATCGGGGACGTGTTCGAGGAGGAAGGCGACGAACAGGCTGGTGCCTTCATGGGGATTTGGCTCGAGGCACTGATTCGCACTGGTGCCTTGAGCAAAATCGAGGCTCGCTTTATCGCCAAGGACGGGCACCGGATATCGATTCTCTTTTCCCGTACCGCTGTAAAAAATCCCACCGGGCAGATTACTGACATCATCTGCATCGCTAAGGATATGACAGGCTATGTACGTATCGAAGCAGAAGGAGACGGTTGAGATGGCATCCTTACAGATGCGGAACAATGTGCCGGAGGAGACAAGTTTAGGAGCGATCAATGACTGATTTCGTCGAGACAAAAGTGTTGGAGAATGAGGATACCGTATTGACCGCCAACGCCCTCAAGGCAATGGCCCACCCCTTGCGTTGGAAGATTTTGTGTTCGCTCGGAAACTGGGAGCTCTCGGTGGGGGAAATCGTGGAACGCACCGGGACCTCCCAGAGCAATATCTCCCAACACCTCGAGCAGCTGCGCAACAAGAACATCGTAACCGCGCGCAAAGAAGCGAACCGGATCTACTACCGCATCCGCAACCCCCAGCTGTTGGACCTGATCGGGATTATGCGGGAGGTACTGTGCCCGGCAAACTTGGACGATCATTACCCGCGTTGAGTAGGAGGGAAGCCTGTAACCACCAAGGCGATAGTACCTCATTTCCACTCGTTTTATATTGCGGTTCTAATACTAGCTGTCGGCAATGGCGTGGAACTACGAATCACGCGAATCCGCACGAAAGCTGGTTCGCGTCGATTCGCGTGATTCGATTTTTTCCGCCGGTCTAACCACTTAATGAACTGTAGAGCCACGCTGTGCAGACCTTCTAAATATCAACAGTCCCTAATAGCACCAAGAGAAATTCAGGTGGATATCTGGCCAAAGCTCGATTTAGCCCTGAAGTCGGGTATTGGTTTTTGTCTTACGCTGGTAGACACGTGTGGCGTTCCAAATCCGCAGTTGAAAAGGCGAAACAGACGGTCATCGAGGTTCAGCAAGATATCCGGAGAATCGACACGGTTGTGAAGCTGTCCGCCGCGATCTGGCTATAAACGAAATTAAGACACTGCAGCGAAAAGCAGTGGGGAAATCCTACCCGACCGCTGCGCTGAGGAAGACCCTTCAGATCAGATAGACCAGCTACGAGAAATTCTTATTAAATGATCAAGGCAGATATTAAAGATGATCCCGCGACCCATCCTAGCACACCCAAGCCTATTGAGCTCTCCAATGCCATGCTAATCCAGACCAAGCAAGGTCAATTAACCCGGATAGCGACAGAGAAGCTCGATATCTTTACAGGTCAATTGACAATGAAGTCATTTATGAGTGGAGAATTCAACCAGATAGAGATTTACGGTAGTGTTTGATATAGTTAGGCGGGGTATTAGCAACAGATGGCAACAATTCGGTATTACAGTAGTGTAGGAAGAGTCTTAAACAAATCTCATGCATACGACTGCATTTGAAAAAAAGATAAGGTCTTACGTACGAAGCGTGCTAAATGCTGGCGTCAGGTATTATTCCATCGCCCAACATGGGCCGTTTCTCCCATTTCTTTACCCACAGGGAGATGGTGTTATTTGGTGTTGTCCGAGAAAGTGGCGTGTTGGGCTACGGCGTGTTCAACGCTGTTTGTATCCTTTAGGATCGGGCGGGGGTTGGACACGGGCCATCCATTGATGCGGTTCGCGCCTCCTCATGGTGTCATTCTGTAAGACCCACGTTCACCGCATCCCACGTCCACCCTTGTATGTTTCTGTTTCCGAGGGAGAACCAACTGTCCGTGGACTGGCTCCCCGCCCCTTCGTCAACACCGAAGAGTATCCGAGGCCGGGAGCTAAGCTCGTGAGCCTGCATACACAAGGTTGGTCGGCGCGGGTTCGGGGTCGGGAAACCAGGTTACAAGCCTAACCGATTCAAGCCATTTGGAGAACCAGAACATGAAGAGCGCCGAAATCGATATCAGCCATAAAACCGTGACCATGGCGATCAACCGCGAGGGGCGAATCGGATACCCGTGAGTTCAAGGACACCGCCCATCTGGCCCTGATCCGAGCTCTGCGCAAGGCTCAGGTGAGCCGATCACGACCGAGCACTCTGAGAAATACGGCTTTCATCTACAGTAGACCTTAAAAATCAATGGTTCAGAGTCGCTTGAGCCGTTTGATTAGTGAAAATACCTATTTTTTAAGGTACCCTTTCATTACGGCAAAAAAATTTCCTGACCATGCGCAGTTCGTCGGCACTATGACACCTCTTGAGCGATACCAAGCCGATCTGGCCCGGGACGGTTTCGAGCATGACCCGCAGCAGGCGGCAGTGGTGCAGGCGCTGCAACGGGTCTACGAGGAGCTGATCGCCAGGGAACAGAGCGACCGCGGCAGACTCTTCAAGCACCTGAGATTTACTGCACGCTCCCGCCTGGATCCGGTACGCGGACTCTATCTGTGGGGCGGGGTAGGGCGCGGCAAGACCCATTTGGTCAATGAGTTCTACAAGGCATTGCCTTTCCCCCGGAAGCTACGGGTTCATTTCCATCTGTTCATGCAGGACCTGCATGGCGAGCTGAGAAAGTTGCCGGCCATTCCTGACCCTGTTCCCTTGGTGGCGGAAGGCCTGTCCATGCAGTTCAAGGTCCTATGCCTCGACGAGTTCCATGTTACCGACATCACCGACGCCATGCTGCTAGGTCGTTTATTAACGGCCTTATTCGAGCGCGGCGTCACCTTGATCACCACCTCCAATATCCACCCGGATGATCTCTACCGTGACGGATTGCAACGCGACCGTTTCGTGCCCGCCATCGGGCTTATCAGGGATCATACCCGGGTTATCTGCCTCGATGGGGATGAAGACTATCGGCTCCGTTCGCTCGAACATGCGGAGATCTACCATTTCCCACTGGATGCGGAGGCCGACGGGAGCCTGCTGAAGAGCTTCCATGGGCTGCGACCGGAAGGCGTCGTGGAAGGCGGGGAGATCGAGATCGCGGGTCGCCCTATCCCGATCGCCCGGTATGCGGACGGAATCGTATGGTTCGACTTCAAAGCCCTGTGCGACGAGCCCAAGGGGACCATCGACTACATTGAGATTGCCCGTTGTTTCCATACGGTCCTCATCGCCAACATTCCCCGGATGGGCGATGAGGAAAAAGACCAAGCCGCGCGCTTCATCCGCCTAGTGGATGTCCTCTACGACCACAATGTGAACCTGGTCGCCTCCGCCGCTGCGGCCCCCATCGAGCTCTATACCTCACGTTCTCCGCTCGCATTCGACTTCACGCGCACCGCAAGCCGGTTGGAGGAGATGCACAGCCACGACTACCTGGCACGCAGTCATTTACCCTAACAGGTTACCGATTATCACTGTTGAAACATCACCTTGAGTAATGGCTCGGAATCCCTGTTTTACTATCCCTGGCACCTACCCATGGTACTTAGGATTCCGACGCTCCCTGCCAGCATGACGTGGTGGGGTTATGAACCACATTAAGATGCGGGGAAGCGCTCACCGTCGAATGCGCTGTAACCCGGCGTGATACTGCGCCGATCCGTACGCGCGTTGATCCCATGTGGGAAAACCGTTAAGGTAGGAGAGTTATCTGCATATCGGAGGGGACTGTGCCGATGTTCGGCGGTATCCTACAAACACAACCGGTGTCACCTCCTCCACCTCCAACGGCAGGAGAAGAGGACTTCTTTTCGTCTGGACTCTTCCTGCAGCTCGGTTTCTCCTTTATGGTGGGTCTGGCCATCGGCTATGCCCTCAAGGTCGCCTTCAAGGTCGCGCTGGTCGTGGGCGGTCTGCTGTTGCTACTCCTGTTCAGCCTCCAATACAGCGATATCATCAAGGTCAATTTGGCCGGGATGGAGTCGAACTACGGCGACTTCGTCAACTGGCTGACAGCATACAGCGGTATGCTGAAGGATTTCATCGCCGATAACCTCTCCAGCGCTGCATCTTTCACCGCTGGTCTGCTGCTGGGTTTACGTTTCTAATTCTACTTTTTCATATCCATCTGATTTGTTGATTCTGCTAGATCTTTATTCGGTAGTGGTATATTCCAGAGGTGATAAAATAAAGTATTTCATTCGAAATAGTTGGTTTTTACTATTCGGAATAAGTAGTTATGGGCTCGAAAGGAATCGCCATTTTCGAGCACTTGTCGGAGCAAGAGGTTTGCATCAAATACTTGGATAAGGTTCTCTGGGTGGCAATGCGCACTGCTTGGCATTGCGGGTTCCTCCTTTGTTGCTCAGAAAAGCTGATAGGGTCCGCGTGGACCCCCTGGATCGGCCACGAAAGAGCCTGTTAAGCTGTCTAGCTTTCGCTTTCCCGCGATAGCGCATCCACTGCAATAGTGGATGCGGCGATTCAGACTACTGATTAGGTTACTATTTACCTGGTACTGAATTCCAACAATCTTTTCCAGAATAACGCAGTAGGGGTTGAATAACTATAATTCAGTGCTAATTTAACAAAAGGATTCTCAACGATGATTATTGAAACGAAAGTACATATTTGCCATAAATGTCACGGCAAAGGAATTGTCAAAAATGGCATAGATGGATATTGTAATCCACAATATCATTGTGGAACCTGTGGTGCTTAATTAAGAACTACCTTTTATTCCAAAAGGTTCCTTGTAAATCAGGTTGTAATCTTGTAGTGTGCCAAAGTAGAATCAGGTTGTGCTGACATTCTCGGAGATGCCTCTGAATTTCAGGTTAGCCTTTCCAGTCATTCGCTGAATTGTCTGTAAAACCAGCGTCTTAAGCGTCAACAGGATCTAGGTGTCAGATCTTCGTAGCGATGCAGAACACTCTACCTGGGAGGCATTTTTTCCCACAAATAAACGCAAATCGGAATCAATTCGGTTTGTGGCTATCTACGGCTAACCCCTCTCCGTCCGATGTGGTCGGTGGCGTTACCATGGTCGCTATGGTTGCCTTACCTGATCGGCTTCGATTCCAATCAGGTAATTGATCACCTGGACCATCCTTTTCCTGCTACCGGCCTGCGAGGGGCTGGTGTGGTATTTGCCGTTGACGATTACGGTGGGTACGCTGTCAATGCCAAGACGTCTACCCATCTCCTGAGCCCGCCGCACGCGCATGTTGACGAAGAAAGAGTTGTAAGCATCACGGAATTCCTTCCCATCAATGCCCTGTGCCTCGGCAAGGGCCGCCAAGGCATTTTCATCCCAGATCACCTGTTTGTCCTCGTGCAGGGCGCGAAACAGGGGCAAATGGAATTGTTCACCCTTATTGAGCAGCTCCGCGGCATAGTAGGCCTTGGCGTGGGGTTCGACCTTGGTACTGAAAATCACCGGCATGCGCTTGAACGCGACGTTCTCGGGCTTGGTTGCGAGCCATTTCTCAAGTGTCGGCTCCAGGTGGAAGCAATGCTGACAGCTGTACGTGAAGGCCTCCAGGACCTCGATCTTCTCCCCACTCTCGGTCGGTTGGGGCCTAGCCAGCTCGGTATAGTCGACTCCTTCTACCACAGCGTCCTCTTCAACAGCCCAGGCTGGGACCGCAATCAGGACGCTGAAGACCACTCCTAGCAAGGCATTCATTCTCATCGCTTTCGTTTCTCCTCTGTTTGGGCGGAGACCGGCAACCCCACCACTCTTGAATAATCGCACAAGATTTCTCGCTATGCTCGGAATGACCCCAAATATTAGGGGCTGTTGACATTTGGGAAGGTCCACACAGCTGAATCTACGCTAATCAAACAGTTAACGTAGGGTCGCGCTGTGCGGACTGCTTGGATTATGGCCATCTAATACATAAGATGAAACAGTTAGTTAGAGTTAAATGTCAGCAGGACCTAACAGCCTCTAGCTCAAGGTATAGTCCGCAACAAATCCGAGAAACACGACCATCCCCAGATAATTGTTATCAAGGAAGGCCCGGAAGCAAGCTGCGGGCTCGCGGTCCCGTATCAGATACTGATGATGTATGGCCAGGACGGCGGCGGCGGCGAGACCGATGCTATACCAGACACCCCGCCCCGCCAGATATCCCACATAGGCCAATAGGCCCAGCAGTAATAACTGTAACAGGCCGATGATCAGGCGATCATAACGGCCAAAGAGGATGGCGGTGGATTTGATCCCGACCTTTAGGTCGTCCTCCCGATCCGCCATAGCATATTGGGTATCGTAGACTAGGGCCCAGACAACCGTAGCGCTGAACAGTAGCCAGGCCGACGTGGGTACCGAACCGGCAACGGCGGTGAAGGCCATGGGCACGGCCCAACCGAATGCCGCCCCCAAGAACAGCTGAGGCACGTGCGTGTAGCGCTTCATGAAGGGGTAAACGACGGCAAGTCCCAGGGCGACTACCGACAGGGCAACCGTCCGCCAACCGAGAAACAGGACCAAGGCAAAGGCGGCCAAGCTTAGTACCAGGAACACCCCCAAAGCCTCCTTGGGCTCAAGGAGGCCGGCCGCAATCGGACGCTCCCGGGTACGAGCGACCTGGCCATCGAGGTCCCGATCCGCGAAGTCGTTGATGGCGCAACCTGCGGAGCGCATCAGGACGACCCCAACCACGAAAATGAGCAGGATTCCCCAGGGCGGGTTCCCCTCACTCGCGATCCAGAGCGCCCACAGAGCGGGCCACATGAGCAAGAAAATACCGATGGGCCGGTCCAGACGCGCCAGCTTGGTATAGAGGGCCAAGCGCTCCCGCCACAGGAAACCTGGACACTCGTTCTTGACTTCAGGAAGATTCATGACGAAATGAGATCGCAACTACGAATTAGTGGTCAATTCCGAGTTGTAACGGGCATTGTCTTTTACGGCACCCTCAAAGGCAGGTGAACGTCACCGACGTTTGGTCGCTGATGGCCGCTGAAGCAGCCAAGGTGGTATTCCCGCGCTGGAACGTGGGAACGGGTAAACCAATTAAGTTAGTTCTAAAAGCCTGTTTACGATCTATGGAGTAACAAAGCCAGGAAAGCCAAGGCCACACATTGCAAGTTGGTATTGAGTTTTCGCTCGCAGTTTTTCCATAACCTTAGACACGTTTCCAAACCAAGCAAACGAGCGCCCGACAACCCATCGTTTGGAAGCCACTGCAAAGATGTGCAGTTCGTTTCGCCTGGCGACCTCTACCGTAGCCCCAGTACGTTCCGTACGGCATCGGCAAATGATTGTCCCGTATAACCGCTATCAACCAGCATGTTCGTCACTGCCAACACGCTGTCTCAATGGCTTAGAGAAAGCTACCAAGGCAACTGTGCTGTCGGTGACATCCGCTGTCGTAAGGGCAATCGCACAGGGAAACCCTTGCGGATCCACAGCAAAATGTAGTTTGATGCCAGATACCTTCTTACCCACGTCATAACTCTTCTATTCTGCGGTATCTGTATTATTCACGCTTCGTGAATCAACGGTCACGAAGGTTGTCTTCTCGCCCCGCACTATTCAATACATACAAAATGACGCAAAAACACCATATAAACCAACAACTCGTAGCCTGGCCTTCTTCTTGGCTTGCTCGAATAAAGTCTGAATGGACTCGGGCTGCTCTCGGCTTATATCACTCGGGTAGGAATCTCTCTCGATCCCCCTTTACAGGACCCTTGAGAAATTAGGTAAGAAATTAGGTATGTTCACCTCCGTTAATTATTCAGACATACCGTTGACGAAAACCGTATTTCTCAAGCTGCCCTTGTGTCGAAATCACTTTGACACAAAGATCGTAAACAGGTTCTTAGACACTCTATATAAATGTCTACAGGACCTAAATCATCGGCAGCAGCTTGCCGTCGCCAGCTCGACTAGGCACGCTGTACCCAGAGACATGAACGGCCCGCTGGTGGAGTTGATCTACAGTTCTGAGTGAGAATAGGGTAAAGTGCTTCCCTGCTGTCTTGAACTCTTCCTGAAAGCAAGCCAGGGTCAGATGGCCGGGGTTCGGCTCACAGTCCACAGTCGGCGTTCTTTTGCGACGCCGTTCATCGTACCACGGCTCACCAAGGCTGGGCCCCGAAATCCCGAAAGCAAAGGCCCGCGGCGCGGCAAGCTCCATGGGATCGTACTTAAACCCACAGACTCGTCTGCGCATTGCGGATGGTTGGGATGCCACTCTCCGTTGACACCCCGGCACCGGTCAGGACGGCAATGGCCTCCGCCTCACGGAGGCACCCGCGAACCAGCTTGATTTGCGCTTGCAGCACTTCTTCAGGTACAGGTCATACTCCCGTTCGGTGGTGGCATCCGGAACTTCATCCTCAAGTCCCTCGCCGAGAAAACGCGCAAACGAGAGCCGATCCCGGATCTGGTACTCTAGCCGTTCATCGGCCAGGTCGTAGAGGGTTTGCAAGACCAGCATCTTGAACATCAGCACCACGTCGAACGGTTTACGGTCCGCGTTGGATTTGCGTTCCTTCTCGTGGAGCAGCCCCAATTGGGGACGCGTGACTTCCCAGGGAATCACCGCAGCCAACCGCTCCAACGGAGCCCAGCTGACTGAGGCTCCGCAACCGGTTCTCAATGTCGAAGAAGCTGCGCTGGCCCGTGGTTCACCTGTTAATCAGCGTTCATCTTTTACACTTGCCCGAGTTTACCTACGGTTAGCCCCCCATGCAAGCAACTTCGCAAGGTGTCCATAATATGGTTCCTGAGTTCATATTATCTGCAATGTTTTTAAGTAATCAGGTAACTTGATTCATCGTTCCAACTCATGTAGAACACGGCTTATCAGGTAAACATCCTGATTTTAGAGATCAGGATTTAAAGAATCTATTTTTACAAACTCAACGCCTTGTCGTCTTCCTATATGTAGATCTATCCAAGACGATTGAGTTATATTCCTGGATAGAATTGTTTGTAGTCTGTCTACTGTCTAATATAACACCATTTCTACCACCAATTTCATATACAGATCCATTGGAAAATTCAAAATAATTGAAAATAGGAATTTTCATCGATTGCACAAAAGTCCATGACCCCTTCAAAGTCACAATCTATTTTGGCGCATTTTTACACATATTCAGAGAAAGAAAGCTGGTCTACTTTACTAAAACCGCTTTGGTTGTTCTTAAGATAATCGGCAATCTCAAGCTGAGATATTACAAATCCTGATTCTACAGTAGAAAGATATAGATTTTAGATTATCATGTAATAATCGACATTTATCGTAGATATGAGTGCAGAGACTATCACTGTTTATGGAAATAGAGATGCCATATCTCTAATCACAGCATACCTCTAATCACAGATATAAGCATATATTTCTGTATAAATTAGGATCTACTTTTCTATCTAATGTTAGGAAGATTACGTTCTATCCAGGTCTTAAATCCACACAAGTGCACTCCTGAAAATTTCCAGACCAAGCAATCATCTATAATTAATATATTTCCCTATTTTGTCGTACAATAACAGTGGAAATTACATCATATAAAATGGATTTATTTAAGTCGCAATCAAATTCTAGTCTTTCCTTCAATATTGATAAGAAAGGCACCTTGATTGTGTTCGACCAAGGCGTATTCGCCTGGCGAAATCGTTATTTTATTAATTATTCATAACTTCTGAAAAAATATTGCCGATAAAGTGACTGTACTTTATGGTATTTAACCAAAGATTGACAGATTTTTCCTTGGGGGAAATCGCCGATTCCCATACCGTTAAACAAGCCAAAATCACCGAGTGTCCGGATTTCATCTGAAGGAGCGCAACAGAAATCATAATTTTCACTACAATCTATCTATAATTCTTTGCCTCAAAATTTGCAGTTACAGTGATCAAGAATGGCTTTAATATCTTAGATATGCAATAAAATTTTCAAAATTTATCAATTTTTCTAAGGTTAAATTCTGAATGAAAAATTCATCCTGAATACCCATTGTGAATGGGGATGCGTAAATCTTCTTTCTCCAGCTCCTAGATACGTAACCCATAAGTGATGCCCTTTAACCCTATCGACATTATGTTCTATGGAATGTCCGATCACTTTTTCAATCCCGGTTAAGTTACCGTGCATGTAAGGTGACTTTCAAATCAATAGTTGGCTGATGGTTAACCTTCTCCTGCCTTACTTTACCCCTACTTTAAGACATATTTCAAACTTCCCAATGCCTCATCGATTTCCTAATGAGTCATTTGCTTTTTCATTTACGACAGGAGATATGCCATTGATCGAAATCTTTGTATCGGTGAAGAGTAGGTAACCGTAATTTTTACCAATATTTTAGACCTTATTTATGTAGATTACTATTAGTAATGAGATTTAATATGGTTGATGATGGTATCTATTTCTTAATAGATTTATGAAAATATAGGCATACAGTAGGGGCTTACCAATTGTCTTGGTATGATTTCTTCAACCCCTGCACCAACCACCCTTCTAAAAGATTAGGCTCCAATAGCCAAGATGACATGCGTTGTCTCTATAATCCGTATTTTTCTGTAAACACTATGCGTATCGCACATAATACAATTCAGATTACGCCGATCTGGGTTAACGTCTATAGCACTTCGCCACGGTTCTGATGTAATTTTTTACAGATCCCTGTAAATACCATGGGCAAATTCGGCATCGTCTCCTAATAGTCAGGACTGCTTACCTCGATACGGATAGATCATTTATCAGAGCAGGGTAATAGATAATCCAGATGATACATTATCGTAACAATCTGGAATTACCAGTTTCAAATAGAAATACGTTAAATACCTTGATTATAAATTATTTCATGCCGATGATATTCTGGGAAATAACGATGCTCCATATGGTTCTATAACTAATTCTCATCATTCGGTGAAAGTAGTCTGTGCAGGATGGGACGTCATGGATATCATGCGGGTTTTCGATCAATTCCCAACCGAAGGGGATTGCCTTGCTTATCT
>Ga0209680_1000043_pt1 | contig 38261 bp, 34 predicted proteins | sample WorMetLIZISLAND1_FD_187413 | JGI IMG/M metagenome (GOLD analysis project Ga0209680, IMG submission 187413) | Marine gutless worms symbiont microbial communities from Max Planck institute for Marine Microbiology, Germany - Olavius loisae LIZARD... ... | reverse complement strand
ACAGCACCGAGGCGATGAGATAGGCGAAACCGGTCATTTGTGCACTCATGTTCCGGTCCCCCTATTTCTTCTTCTTGAACATGCCCAGCATGCGCTGGGTGACGATGAAACCGCCGAAGATGTTGACAGAGGCCAGCATCACGGCGAGGAAGCCCATGACCTTAGAGAAATTCAGGTCGGCCGGACCGACGGCGAGCAAACCACCGACGATGATGACAGATGAGATGGCGTTGGTAACCGCCATCAGCGGTGAATGCAGGGCCGGCGTGACGCTCCAGACAACGTAGAAGCCGACGAAGCAGGCCAGGACGAAGATGGTGAAGAGGCCCAGGAAAGGGTCGCTTCCAGCTGCCGCCTGGGCTTGTTGCGCCGCCAGTTGGGCCGACTGTTGGGCCAGCTTGTCGGCCTCGTTCATGAGTTGAGCCGCCGATGTGGCTACCTTCGAGGCTTGATCCGCGATCGATGCAGGGTCCATGACTATTTCCCCTCACTCTTGGAGGCCGGCTTCTTGGCAACGGCGCTCTTTGTTGCGGTTTTCCGGGGGGCGGCTTTTGCCGCGGGTTTGCGGGATGCCCGCCTTTTTGGCCGGACGCGCCTTCGGCGCATTGGCCAGGGCCTCGGTGATGCGCTCGTTGACGATCTTGCCGTCCTTGGCGACCAGCGTGCCGGTTACCGTTTCGTCTTCCCAGTCGATGGCGAAATCGCCCTTCTCCTTGTCGACCATGGGTGTGATGAAATTGATCAGGTTGCGGGCGAACAGCGCGCTGGCGTCCTCGGCGACCCGGCTTGGTACGTTGGCGTGACCGACGATCTTGACGCCGTTCGCCGTTTCCACCACCTCACCCAATTTCGCACCGACCACATTGCCGCCGGCTTCAACCGCGAGATCGACGAGGACGGCCCCGGGCTGCATGCTGTCGACCATCTCTTGGGTGACCAGGGTCGGCGCCGGGCGACCCGAGATCAGGGCCGTGGTGATGACAACGTCCTGTTTCTTGATGTGTTCCGATACGACCTGCTTTTGTTTCTCGAAATACTCGGGCGGCATTTCCTTGGCGTAGCCGCCCTCTGTCTGCGCGTCCTTCTCCATTTCCGGATCGACGGTCAGGAACTTGCCGCCGAGGCTTTCGACCTGCTCCTTGGTCGCCGGCCTGACGTCCGTCGCCGTGACCACGGCGCCCATGCGCTTGGCCGTGGCGATGGCCTGCAATCCGGCGACACCGACACCCATGATGAAGACCTTGGCCGGCGGTACCGTGCCGGCAGCCGTCATCATCATCGGGAAGGCGCGGCCCATCTCATTGGCCGCGTCGAGCACGGCCTTGTAACCGGCCAAGTTCGATTGGGACGACAGGACGTCCATCGACTGCGCGCGGCTGATGCGCGGCATCAATTCCATGGCGAAGGCGGTGACACCGGCCTTGGCCAGGGCCTCGACCCCTTTCGGATCGCTGAGCGCGCCCAGGTGCGCCATCAGCATGGCGCCTTTCTTGTACTTCGCCGCCTCGCCCGGTTCCGGCGCCTGGACCTTGAGAACCAGATCGGCGCTCTTGACCGCCGATGCCGCATCGCGGGCAACGGTTGCGCCGGCGTTCTGATAGGCCTCGTCGGTGAACGACGAGCCGAGACCGGCACCTTTTTCGACGGTGACTTCAAAGCCGAGCGCGATCAGTTTTCCGGCGACTTCCGGTGAAATGGAGACGCGTTTTTCGCCCGCCCGGCGTTCCTTTGGGATAGCAACTTTCATGTCGGATATCCTTGTGATTCCCCCCGGGGAGTCCACGTCCACCGGCAGGCGCCGACGGTGGGACCATTAACCCGTACAAAATTTATGCCTGTTTAGACAGGCAAGGACAAGCATGCATGTCGGCGCCTTGAATCCTCTCGTTTCATCCCTTTGGCCGTTGACCGCAATAGCCGTCCGTGGGAAGACCGATGACATTGTCGACGGTGAGCAAAGGTACGAAAAAATGGAAATGAAAGATTTGATTGAAATCAAGAATGGTCAAAAAGTCCCGCACACCTTTTCCGACGGCGAATACGACCGCCGGCTGGCCAAACTGTGCTCACACATGGCGGAAGAAACCATCGATCATGTCCTGCTAACCTCGTACCACAACATCAACTACTATTCCGATTTCCTGTTCTGCCACTTCGGCCGCTTTTACGGGCTCGTCGTCGACGCTCAGCGCTCGACGTCGATTTCGGCGAACATCGACGGCGGACAGCCCTGGCGGCGCACGGTCGGCGACAATCTGATCTATACGGACTGGCAGCGGGACAACTATTTCCGGGCCGTCCGGGCCCTGGTGCCGGCTGGGGGAAGCGTCGGCATCGAGTTCGATCACGTTAACCTGCAGAACCTGGAGAAGCTGAAAGCCGCCCTTCCCGGCACGGAGTTCGTCGACATCTCGGCCGCCACCATGCGTATGCGCATGGTCAAGTCCGACGAGGAGATCGCACTCATCAAACACGGCGCCGAAGTTGCCGACATCGGCGGTGCGGCCTGCGTCGAGGCCATCGCCGTCGGCGTCCCCGAACACGAGGTAGCGCTCCATTCAACGAGCGCCATGGTCCGCGAAATCGCCAAGCGTTTCCCGGATGGCGAACTGATGGATACCTGGACCTGGTTCCAGTCCGGCATCAACACCGACGGCGCCCACAATCCGGTGACGTCTCGGCGTATCGAGCGCGGTGATATTCTTAGCCTCAACTGTTTTCCCATGATCGCCGGTTACTACACGGCGCTCGAGCGGACGCTCTTTGCAGAGACCGTTTCCGACGATCACCTCAAGCTCTGGGAAGTCAACTGCCGCGTCCACCGGCGCGGTCTCGAACTGATCCGGCCCGGCGCGCGGTGCTGCGACATCGCCAATGAGCTGAACGAGATATACGCCGCAAACGACCTCCTACAATACCGCACTTTCGGATACGGTCACTCCTTCGGCGTTCTCTGCCACTATTACGGCCGCGAGGCTGGTCTCGAACTGCGCGAGGACATCGAGACGGTACTGGAGCCCAATATGGTGGTGTCCATGGAACCGATGATCATGCTGCCGGAAGGCCTGCCCGGCGCCGGCGGTTACCGGGAACACGACATCCTGGTCGTCACCGAAGACGGTGCCGACAACATCACGGGATTCCCCTTCGGACCGGAACACAACGTCATCGGCGCCTGAAGGCGAACCGGACGAGGGGATCACCCCTTGTTGCTGAGGGAAAGCCCGAGATCGGGATTGCCAACGAGGATGGCGATCTTCTGGTCCGGATGTACGACCTCGCGTTCATCACCGCCCAGATGCTGGGCGTAGACCCGCCCTTTCCGGTCAAGCCGGTAGCCGACAACGTTGTCCGAGATTTCATGGTTCATCATTCCTTGATCTCCCTTTTGTTATCAGTCCTCGAAAAAAACTTCTGCTATCAACCGGCACCGGCGCCGAAGGACGCATTGATATACGGCGTCTGCGGATAGCAGGGCGCGCATGTCTGCAGAGGCAACCTGGCCGCCTGCCAGGAAACGATGCCACCGGCGACGGAATAGGCCGTGTCCAGATAGCCGTGGTCGATCAACCACTGCCCGACCTGGCGCGAGCGGATCCCATGGGCGCAGAAGAAGACCACCCTGTCCGACTTATCGACGCCCAAGTTTGACGGATCGAAGGACGACAGAGGAAGGTGACGGGCCCCTGCGATACGGCCTGCAAGCAGTTCGCCGGCCTCACGGACGTCGATGACGATGGTGTCACCGTCTTCCATCCATCCGGCGACCTTTTCGGGGTATACGTCGACCACGGTTCCCATGTTACAGCCTTTTTACCTGACTAATTTGCTCAGACATTAAAGAGGATATGGTGGAGAAGGATCGCGAATCAACCCTAATTAGCATGAGGATATTTGCAGACTTTGCCGCCCAGCAACATTCGCATCCGGGCGCAGTATGTGTCGTATTTGAACAAGCTTAGGCAGGGAAAACGACTTAGTTTTCCCTTACCGGTCGTCTATCCGGATTGGCCTATTGGGATCATGGGGGACTATTCCATGGCGGAGACAACTTCTCAGGAAGCTCTATACGACACGAATTATGAACTGGGGCAGGACAACCTGCAGCAATGGGGAATGGACATCCATCACCCCGTGTTCTGGATTTCAGGCGGGCTCGTCCTCTTGTTCGTCCTCGGGGTGCTGCTGGCACCCGAGGCGGCGAAGGGTGCCTTCGACGGAGCCAAATGGTGGTCGATCGGCGCCTTCGATTGGCTGTTCATGCTGGGCGGCAACATCTTCGTAATCTTCTGCCTGGCTTTGATCGTCCTGCCGGTCGGCAAGATCCGACTCGGCGGCGATGACGCCAAGCCGGAGTTCTCGACGATTTCCTGGTTCGCCATGCTGTTCGCGGCGGGTATGGGCATCGGCCTGATGTTCTGGAGCGTCGCCGAACCGACCGCCTATTACACGGGGTGGTATGAAACGCCCCTCGGTGTGGAGAAGAACACGCCGGAAGCGGCCAAACAGGCCATGAGCGCGACCATGTTCCATTGGGGTCTTCACCCCTGGGCCATCTACGCCGTGGTCGCCCTGTCGCTGGCGTTCTTTTCCTACAACAAGGGCCTGCCGCTGACCATCCGGTCGGCCTTCTACCCGTTGATCCGCGACCACTCCTGGGGGCCGTTCGGTCACCTGATCGACACCGTCGCGGTGCTCGCCACCCTGTTCGGTCTGGCGACGTCGCTGGGTTTCGGCGCCCAACAGGCGTCTGCCGGCCTCGCCTATCTATTCGGCTTCGAGGCCACCATCGCCACACAGATCGCAATCATCGTCATCGTCACGGCGATCGCACTGGTCTCAGTGCTGCGCGGGCTCGATGGCGGCGTCAAGGTGCTGAGCAACATCAACATGGGAACGGCCGCTTTCCTGATGCTGTTCGTGCTTATCGTCGGGCCAACGGCCGTCATCTTTTCGACCATGGGCACGACGTTGATCGGCTACCTCGGCGACATCGTCAGCTACAGCAACTGGGTCGGTCGCGAGGACGAGACCTGGATGCAGGGCTGGACCGTCTTCTATTGGGCTTGGTGGATATCCTGGTCGCCGTTCGTCGGCATGTTCATCGCCCGGGTCTCGAAAGGCCGGACGGTGCGCGAATTCATCATTGCCGTGCTCCTGATCCCGACCTTCGTGACCCTGGTTTGGATGAGCGTCTTCGGCGGCTCCGTTCTCGATCAGATTCAGAACGGCGTCGGTGCGCTGGCCGGCGGGCTCGACAAGGTCGAATTAGCCATGTTCCAGATGCTCGAGAACCTGCCTTTGGCCACCTTCACCTCGGCTGTGGGGATCCTCCTGGTCCTGGTGTTTTTCATCACGTCCTCCGATTCGGGATCGCTGGTGATCGATGCGATCACGGCCGGCGGCAAGGTCGACGCTCCCGTCGTGCAACGCATCTTTTGGGTCATCATCGAAGGCGTCGTTGCTGCCGCCCTGCTGTTCGGCGGCGGCGCCGACGCGTTGACCGCCCTCCAGGCGGCGGCCATTACCGTCGGTCTTCCGTTCACGGTCGTCCTGATAGTCATGTGTCTCAGCCTCTACATGGGACTGAGCCACGAACGGAAGTACCCGGGCGTAAATACATAGGTCGACTTCGAGACGCCGACGAAACGCGGGCCCCCAAATGGGGGCCCGCTGTCGGCACGGTTAGTTCCGACTCATCATCGGGGCGGACGGACCGCCAACCGGCTCCGCTGGCTACCGCCCTCATCAAAATTCTCCGGCACCAGCCACGTCTCGAAGGCGCTCTTAATACCCGGCCAGTCGGCGTCGATGATCGAATACCAGGCGGTGTCGCGGTTGCGGCCCTTGTAGAGGGTGGCCTGCCGGAAGATACCCTCGAAGGTGAAGCCGAGGCGTTCCGCCGCCTTGCGCGACGGCCCGTTGAGGGCGTCGCACTTCCACTCGTAGCGGCGGTAGCCCAGTTCGTCGAAGACCCACATGGCTTCGGTGGCCGCTCGTGAACCTTGCAGGGCCGGTGCCAGTTTGATGTGGCCGACCTCGATGCAACCGACGGCCGGTTCAATGCGCAAGTAGCTGGCGACGCCGGCGGCCGTGTTCGTCGTCTCGTCGACGACGACATGGAACAAGGGGTCGTCGCCGAGGCAATCCGACTCCATCCATTGCCGAAAGGCCTCAAGTGTCTCGAACGGCCCGTAAGGCATGTAGGTCCAGTCGCGGCCTTCCGGTTCGAGCGCGTTGGCCGCAAAAAGGTCCGCCGCGTGGCGGTCGGGGTCGAGGGGTTCGACGCGGCAGTAGCGCCCGGTTATGGCGGATCGCGGCGGCCGCGGTCTCACCGTCCAATCGGGCAGCGCCTCACCGATCGGCTGGCCAAAGGTGTTTTCCGGCATCCTGCCCTCCCCCTTCCGCTTCCAGCCGATTCCTAGTCCGGTCGCCTGGCCACCATGTCGATCTCGACCAAGGCGTCGCGTGCCAAGCCGGTGACACCGACGCAAGTCCGAGCCGGCAAGCGGTCGGCCGGGAAATAGGATTTGTAGGTCTCGTTCATGGCCGCGTAATCGCGCTTGAATTCGGTCAGGTAGACACGGGCCGAAAGCACGTGTTCGAGGCCGAGGCCGATGCCCTCGAGAACGATGACCAGGTTGTCCATGACCCGGCGTGTCTGCGCCTCGACACCGTCCGCCAGTGGCGTGTCGTCATCATCCGGGTCGCGGTCGGCATCTGGCCGGTCAACTGCACCCAGCCGTCGCATTCGACGGCATGGGAGAACGGCGCCACGTGCGTCGGTGCGGCGGCAATGTTGTGAAAAACGGGCGCGCTCATGGGATATTCCCTCCTCCCTCGCTCAGCGGTCTTGTCCGCGCCGGAGAATAGCGCCGCACCGGACCGAGAGAAACCCGGAATTTGGCGCTTGCACGGCGCCGCATTTCGCCGCAAAGACGGGGGTCACGGAAGCTCGAAAGGCCAGCCATGCCCCTCTCGGCCCATCACCGCGGATTGTCCTTCGCCGCCGTGTCGGCCGGCAGTTACGGCGTCGTCACCACCTGTGCCGCCATCGCCTATGCCGGCGGTACCAATCCGCTGACCCTGGTTTCGTTCCGTGCCACCTTGGGCCTCGGCGCCGCCCTGGCGCTCGTCATCCTGGTGTCGCGCCGCTATACCCTGCCGCGCCGGGCCTGGGGGTCTTTCCTCCTGATGACGCTGGGTGTCATCATGATCAACTACGGTTACATGTCGTCGGTCCGCTATATCCCGGTCGGCCTTGCCGCCCTTGTCTTTTTCACATTCCCGATCCTCATCCTGGCCATCACCGCCATCCGTTCCCGGCACCTGCCTCCGCCCGTTTCCGGCTTCGCCTTCCTGCTCGCCTTCGCCGGCCTAGGCCTCGCCCTCGGACCGTCGCTCGGCGGTTTGGACTGGCGGGGCCTGCTCGGTGCGGCGACGGCGTCCCTGGGTGCCGTGCTGATGATCTGGTATTCGGCCGCCGTCGTCCGCCACACCAGCGTCGGCGCCATGACGCTTTACGCCCATGTCGTGATCGTGCCGATCACATTGGTCGTGCTCGGTGTCTTCGGCGGTCCGTCTTTCCCGGAAAACGCCGTTGCCTGGACCGGCCTCGTCCTCGCCGGTCTCGGTTATCTCTCCGGAACCGTCTTCCAGTTCCTCGCCGTTCGCTACGCGGAACCGGCGCCGACCGCATTGGTGTTCAACTTGGAACCGATCATATCCATCGCCGTCGCCGCCGCTTTCCTGGGCGAGCGGTTACACGGGAACCAGTACGCGGGCGGCGCCATGGTCCTGATCGGCGTGTTCCTGGCAACGCTGAAGGCAGTTGATCCGGCGGGCCGGACGCCCGCGTCGAGCGGTTAGACGAACTCTTCGGATTCGGTCTTGAAGAGGCCGAGCTCGCTGGTCTGGGCGCCGAGGAAGATCGGGTCCCCGGCGGTCCGGTAAATGTTGATCTTAGCGTTGAAGACGTTGCGGGTACGCCCGTGCTTGTCGGCGATCAGGTACTTCTTGATGCCGTAGTCGCCATCCTCGCGTTTGTCGCCGGTCAAGTAACAGCGGATGTCTTGGATTTCCTCGCCGGACAGTTCCATGCCCTGCAGGCCGGAAAGCGACTTCTGCGTTCGTTCGATGAATTCCACCGAGTCGATGCGCGTCGCCAGTCCCGTATCGCGGTCTGGCATGGGCACCAGGAAATCACCGACCAGCACCTGGCCCGGCAACGCCCGGTCGATCATACGTGCCAATTCGATGGTCACGTCACCGACGATGTAACTGTAGACGGTCGGGCTCAAGCCTTCGGACTGATAGAACTCGTAGTGCCCGCCGATGTGAAAGCAGGCGCGCAGCAGCGGTGCCACGTTGGTTTTCGACTTACTGCGCGCGATGGCGTTGTCGGCCAGAACCAAGTGCATGAAGTTATAGAGGTTGACGTTGGCCTGGATCGTGCGGTCCCGGTTCCAGATGTAGAATCCATCGCCGGTGGTGGTCCTGGCGAAATTGATGTCGATGCGTTTGTCCAAAAGTTTCGAGAAGGCGGAATTGACCGAGTGTGCCAAGCTGTTCAGCTGCGTCACCTGCTCCAATGGCGACAGCAAGGAGAACCCGACGATATCGAACAGTGCCACGGCCCGATCCTCGACATAGGAGATGCTGTAGCGCTTGACCACGGTCTCGATCAGTTCGAAGTCCAGGTCCCGTCCCGGCGCGAAATCGAGCGGGACCGACAACGGCTCGGCCTCGACAAGGCGGGCCAGATGATTGAGCCCTTCCGGGGTCACATGTTTTGGATTGGCGATGACTTCTTCGATGAAACTGGTCGGCTGGATGCCGAGGGCCGAACTGGCGAAGCGTTCCATCTCCTCGCGAGCCCGCTGGGCGTGTTCGCTGATCGAATAATGAGGCAGCACGAGGACATCCATGCCCACGTCACTCGGCGACCACACCAGGATCAGGTTGCGGCCGAGGCCCCAAAGCTCGTGCAGTCTACGGTCGAGCCCATTGATCCATGCCTTCTGGTCGACGCTCAGGTCGTCGTCATCCCAATCACCGTGTCCGGGCGACCCTTGAGAACTGGTCACGCCGCCGTCTCCGGGTCCTTGAGTTGGGTGTGTCTTGCCTTCATTGCCCCATCCGTATCAGATATGGGGAACGTGAGTCCCCAGCCGTCTGGATACTAGCGCCAACCGGTCGAGCCGTACAAGTTAACTGGCCCTCGGAAGGATGAGCCGCGGTCAATCGGGTTCGGGAATCCCAAATTTTTTCAAGGACTTCCCCTGGCGCGCGGCCAAGGCCGCCTCGTCGAAGCCGTCGATCAGGTCGTGAAAGAGGCTGTGCCAATTGATCTCCGCGTGCAAGTGCGTGAAGACGCTGCCGAGACCGATGGCGGCGCGGTCCATCAGCACGAACTCCCGGGGCGGCGCGACGCCACCGACCTCACGCAGTTCCCGGTGCACCTTGGCAGCGACACCGGCGCCATACGCGACACCGCCCTCCTCCTGGATCGGCATGACGCGGTCTTCCAGGAGCGGCGCGTACAGGAATTTGGCCCACTGGTTGAGGATCTCGATGACGTTGCGCTCCAGGTTGGAAAAGCCCCAAGTCTCGTAGGCATGGACGGCGAGCACCTCGTCGTTATCACGGAGCGCATTGTAGAGATCGATGACGGCACGCACGAAACTCGGCTTGAACACTCGGATACAGCCGAAATCGAGCAGGTTGAGTTCACCGTCCGCACGGACCTGGTAATTGCCGAGGTGAGGATCACCATGGATGACGCCATGGTAGTAAAGCGGAACATACCAGGCGCGGAACATGTTGCGTGCGATCTCGTTGCGTCTTTCGACCGGAGCCGTCACCGATTTTAGGAGCGGCTCGCCGTCGAGCCAGGTCATCGTCAGCAGGCGCTTGGTCGAGAGCTCGGGCAGGGTCTCCGGCACGTGGATTGTCTTTTCCTTATTCAGGATATGCCGGTAGAGGCCAAGGTTGTCGGACTCACGCGCGTAGTCCAGTTCCTCGTGCAGCCGCTCGCTGAGCTCGCGGTGGATATTCATGGGATCGATGGCCTTGTCATAGCGGTGGTAGATCGAGAAAGCCAGTTTGAGTTGTTTGAGATCGGCGTCGACGGCGGCGGTCATGTCGGGATACTGAATTTTACAAGCGAGCCGGCGGCCATCGAGGGCGGTCGCTTTATGGATTTGGCCGAGGGAAGCCGCTGCCGCAGCCTTGTGTTCGAATTCGGCGAACCGTTCCTGCCAATCGCGCCCCAGCTCGGACGCCATGCGTCTGCGCACGAAGGCCCAACCCATGGACGGTGCGTTGGTCTGCAGCTTGGCGAACTCCTCCATGTAGGCCTCGGGCAGCATGTCGGGAACGGTCGACAGAATCTGCGCCACCTTCATCAATGGGCCCTTGAGACCGCCGAGCGCCGCCTGCAGGTCGGCGGCGTGCTCGGCCTGGTCGATGGCTATACCCAAAAACCGGTTGCCGGCGACCCGCGCTGCGAGACCGCCCGCCGCAGCGCCGACGCGTGCGTAGCGCCTCACACGCCTAGTAACAGAGTTCTCGTCCGCCATTTCCGTCCTACCTAATGCCTTCGCCAGCATATAGGGCCGGAATTGCCAAGCGGCAACGTCAATGGTAGGTGGATAGGGAGGTTTTTATCGGGGGGTACATGAGCAACTACGCGTGGCCGAACCTGGCCGTCATGTTTTTCGAGCAGTCAAAAAAACTGGGCGACAAACCGCTGTTATGGTCGAAACGCGACGGCAGTTACCAGCCGTACACCTGGATCGAAATTGCCGAACGTATCGACACCCTGGCCAAGGGATTGATGAAACTGGGTGTCGAACCCGGCGACCGGGTCGTTTTGGTCTCAGAAAACCGCCCCGCCTGGACCGTCGCCGATTTTGCGATCATGTCCCTGGGCGCTTACACGGTACCGGCCTACACCACCAACACGGTCGCCGATCACCTCCACATCCTCGAGGATTCAGGCGCCAAGGGCGCCATCGTCTCGACACCGAAGCTGGCGCGGAACCTGCTGCCGGCCGCGGTGCAGGCGGCAGACGCGGAATTCGTCGTTGCCATGGAACGCCCGGAGACGGTTCCCCACCAGGGCATCGATCTCTATGACATGAACGAACTCATGGACGCGGAACGCTCGAACACAGAAGATATCGCCGAGCGGGCGTCCCGATTGAACGACGCGGATACGGCCTGCATCATCTATACGTCGGGCACCGGCGGCCGGCCCAAGGGCGTCATGCTCAGCCACCGCAACCTCTTTCACAACATAGCCGGTGCCCAGGATGCGCTGGGAGATCTGGATTTGGGTCCCGAGACGTTCCTGTCGTTCCTGCCGCTGTCCCATTCCTACGAGCATATGGCCGGCCATTTCTTCCCGCTCAGCGTCGGCGCCGAGATCTACTACGCCGAGGGCATCGAAACGCTGGCCACCAACATGGCCGAGGCCAAGCCGACGATCATGACCGCCGTGCCGCGGCTTTACGAGACCCTGCATCAGAGGATCACGCTTGGTGTGCGCAAGGCCGGCGGCTTGAAGGAAAAGATGTTCGCCCAGGCCGTCGAACTGGGCGCCAAGAAATACGAGACTGGCCGGCTCGGCGTTGTCGAAAACCTGCAGGACGCCGTTCTCGACAAGCTCGTGCGCGACAAGGTGCGCGGCCGTTTCGGCGGCCGATTGAAGGCCCTGGTGTCGGGCGGCGCACCGTTGAACCCTGAAATCGCCCGCTTTTTCACGGCCTTGGGGCTGCGCATCCTGCAGGGCTACGGACAGACCGAAACCGCGCCTCTGGTCAGCGTAAACCGACCGAGCGCCCCCAAACTCCACACCGTTGGCCCTCCGGTCCTCAACACCGAGGTGAAGATCGCCGACGACGGCGAGATCCTGGCCCACGGCGATATGGTCATGCAGGGCTATTGGCGCAACGAGGAAGCGACCCGAGAGGTCATTCGCGACGGCTGGGTCCATACCGGCGATATCGGCTATCTGGACGATGACGGGCACCTGGTGATCACCGACCGCAAGAAGGACATCATCGTCAACTCCGGCGGCGACAACGTGGCGCCGCAACGGGTCGAGGGAATTCTCGCCATGGAGCCGGAGATCGCCCAAGCCATGGTCTATGGCGACAAGCGCCCGCATCTGGTGGCGTTGATCGTACCTGATGCCGACTGGCTGAAGGAGTGGGCCGGCGAAGGCGGCAAGATCGACAGCCTGCCCGACCTCGCTGAAAACCCGGAGTTCCAGAAGGCGATGCGCCTCACCCTCGATCGCGTCAACACCAACCTGTCACCAATCGAAAAGGTCCGCCATATCCTCGTCGCCGACGAACCTTTCTCCGTCGAGAACGGTCAAATGACCCCGACCATGAAGGTACGCCGGCATATCATCAAGGACGTCTACGGCGAACGCCTCGAGGCCCTTTACGGTTAGGCCGCTTCACTGACCCGCCGTTCGCGGACGGAGATGTAGACGCCGCTGGAAACGATGACGGCAACGCCGAGCCAGGTCACGGCGCCCGGGAAGTTGCCGAAGAACACCAGCCCCAGGACCGTCGCCGAGACGATCTCGAAATAGCAGTAAGGGGCGAGCAGCGACGCCGGGGCATGGCGGTAGGCCTTGATCAGCAGGAAATGCCCACTCGCCGAGATCAGGCCGATGGTTACGAACAGGACCAGACCGGCCAGGTCCGGCGTCTTCCAGAAAAACGGCACCAATGCGGACATGATCAACGCACCCGATAGCGACTGGAATCCCATCAACGGACCGGGGCCGACGGCCTCCACCAGTTTTCGCGTCAACAGGTTGTAGATGGCGAAGGTCAAGGCGCCGAGCAGCAAGAAGACAACGGGAAGCGACACCTCGGCGGTGTCGGGGCGGATGATGATGAGCGAGCCCGCAAACCCGACGGCGACCGCCGACCAACGCCTCAGGCCGACCTTCTCGCCGAGGACCCAAGGTGCCAGCGCTGTCATGAAGAACGGGTAGACGAAGTAGATGGACAGCGCCTCGGCCAGCGGCAGGGTGCGGATGGCGTAGAAGAAGAAGTAGGTCGGCAGCAGAAGGCAGATCACGCGGACCACCTGGACGGCCGGCCGGTATGGCCGGCGGAAGGCCTGGGGTGTGCGCAGGTAGAGCATGGGCAGCACGATCATGGCGTTGAAGAAGAACCGCGCCCAAACGATCTGAATGATCGAATAGCCGTCCTGGCCCAGTTTCTTGGCGCAGGCATCCATCACCGGAATGACCGCCCACGCCGCCAGGAACAGGAAGATACCCTTCCCCTGTTCGCTCATGCACGGTCCTCGCCGCCGGCTTTGGGTCCCCGCCGGCGCCAGTTGGCGACGAACAACCCCATGAGGATTGTTGCCAGCGCCGCCATTCCCGCCGGGTGCAGCTCCTCGCCGAGCACGGCCATGCCCCAAATTACGCCCATCACCGGGATCAGGTAGTTGATGAAGGCGAAGAAACCGGCGCCGCGCGCGGCGATCAGGTCGAAGTAGATGAGCGTCGCGATGGCCGTCGGTACCAGGCCCAGGTAAACGACACTGACGAGGCTCCAGCCGGTCGGGACGGCCTGCCAAGGCCAGTCGGCGATGAGCGCCAGGGGCACCATCTGCAGGGCGGCGCAAATGGTCACGCCCACGGCGCGTGGCAGCAGGGGTGCCGGCGGCAGGCGCCGCGTGTAGACGGCGGCGATGGCGTAACAGATGGCGCCGCCGGAGACCGAGAGCTGGTGCCAGACGTCCCCGCCCAGGCCCTTCACAGCCTCCGGCCCGACGAGGATGATGACGCCTGAAAACCCGATAGCGATGCCAACGGCACGTTGCGTCGTCAGGCGTTCACCGGCAGAGAAGAAATGGGCCAGCAGGAGGTGGCGAGCGGCATGACGGCCATCAGGATGGCGGCAAGCCCGCTGTCGACGCGAACCTCGCCCCAGGCGATAAGGGTGAACGGCAGGCCGTTGCCGACGAGACCGAGGACGAAGCACGGCCCCCAGAACGACCGGACGGCCGGCAGCCTTTCCTTCTTGATCAAGAGCACGCCGAGGAGGAGGCCGGCACCGATGATCATGCGCGCCGCCGTCATGGTGACCGGCGGCACGGTCTCGACGGCGACCTTGATCGCCATAAACGACGAGCTCCAGATCATGGCCAAAGCGAACAACGACAGGTAGTCGCGAAACGTGGCGTCGCCACTGACGTCTCGCGATGTCATGGGCGGCCCTCAGCCGCCGTAGAATTCGCGGTACCAGGCGACCAGTTTCGGGAGACCCTCTTCGATCGTCGTTTTTGGCTCGAATCCGAAGTCGCGGCGCGTGTCCTCAATATCGGCGAAGGTCTCCTGCACGTCACCCTTCTGCATGGGCAGGAAGTCGATCTCCGCCTTGATCCCGAGGGCGTCCTCGATGATCCGGATGAAATGCATGAGCTCTTCGGAGCGGTTGTTGCCGATGTTGTAGACGCGGGCCGGCACCCCATCGCCCTCAGTCGCAGGCGGTTTGTCGAGGCATCCGAGGACACCGGCGATGATGTCGTCGATATAGGTGAAGTCGCGGCGCATGTCGCCGTTGTTGAAGACCGGGATCGACTCGCCGGCCAGCATTTTGCGGATGAAGATCAGCGCCGACATGTCGGGCCGGCCCCAGGGACCGTAGACGGTGAAGAAACGCATTCCGGTCACCGGCAGGCGGTACATATGGGCGTAGGCGAAGGCCATCATCTCACCCGCCTTCTTAGTCGCCGCATAGAGCGAGATCGGATGGTCGGTGCGGTCGTTGACGGAAAACGGCAACTTGGTGTTGGCGCCGTAGACGCTCGACGAAGAGGCATAGACCAGATGTTCGAAGTTATCGAACCTGCGGCAGGTCTCGAGAATCGAAAGCTGCCCCTCGACGTTAGCCTGGGTATAGGCGTAGGGGTTGATGAGCGAATAGCGGACACCGGCCTGTGCCGCCAGGTGAACGGCCCGGGTGACGTCGCCATGGCGTTCGACGACGGCGTCCATGGCCTCGCGGTCGGCGATGTCGGCCTTGACGAAGGAGAAGCCGCTCTTCGCCAGCAGGCGCTCCAAACGCGCTTCCTTCAGCGACACGTCGTAGTAGTCGTTGAGGTTGTCGATACCGACAACGGCCTCGCCCCGGGCGATCAGGGCTTCGGCGAGGTGGTAGCCGATGAATCCGGCGGCACCGGTGACGAGGACGGTCATGGTGAATCCGTAAAGTAATCGTTGCGTCGGGTCCGTATAGCGGCTCAGCCGCAAAAAAGCATCCCACAATAATGTTGCGGTACAATAGGGCGGGTCGCCAGCCGCGCGCCCGCCTCCCATCCTGGCTCGCCGCGGACGGAAATACCGCAGACCCGAGAAAGAGAACTCGGCACCGCTGGCGTTGGAAATCATGTGTTTTTGGAAGTGGTTTAGGCGCCCGTGAATTGGCCAGCGTCGATGACGGCCGCCAAGATTGCCCGTCGGTATTGCGTCACACCGCCGGGCCCGCTTTGACCACCGCTCTGTCTCATACCAAGACACTGGCGATGAGAATTCCGAAACCCTGACAATCTGATGCCCGCGCGAAAGCGGCGAAGCCCGTGCGGCAGGCCGTGTCAGGCGGCGCGCCGATAACTTGCCTGACGCGTTTCTTGCGATTCCACGGTCCAGGGATCGACGGTCGTGATCAGTCGGCGCATCTGGGCGCGCAGACGTTTGCCTCGGGTTTGGATCTTGGCGAGATTGCCGCGGTAGATATTCAAGGACGATTTGATTTCGCCCACCGATACCTCCAGCTCGTGCATGTTCGTCTGAAATAGGGCGACGGCTTTTTTCTGCTCTTTGACGCTAGCACTCATATCGGCGACCGCATTTCGAAGGCGGGCCCATTGGTCATTGTCCGATTTTTCAGCAACGGATTTGTCGCAACGCCGAGTCATGATCTTCTCCTCTCCTGGTCCAAACGTTCATATCGCCGCCCTTTTGACGGTATGCCGGCGAATCCATTGTCGGGACAGCGCCCTTTCCCGGATTACCATCCAGCGCTCGATCTATGGCGTCGAACAAGTCTCTCGCGGTAAACGGTTTGGCCAACACCGCACGAGCCGAAAACAAATGGAAATAGTCTACATAGGGCCGAATGACGCCGCGGCTGCCACCGGTCATGCCGATGACCGGTATGGCTGGCCAATTCTCCTTCAAGGCTCTGATCAATTCGAGGCCGTCGAATTCCGCCATCAAAATACCGGTAATGATGAGATCGGGGACTCGCCTCTCGACGACAGCCAGACATTGCCGGCCGTCTTGCAACAAAGAACACCGATGTCCGGCGCGTTCGACGCACTTTCCAACGAATGACAAGTGGTGGGGATTGTCGTCAACAATCAAAAGATCGGCCATTTCCCTTCCCCTGCGGTGTGTCTGTGGAAACCGATTGTCGACATCAAGAATACTCCCTCGGACCCACGGAAGTCTGTTGTACAGAGGTCTTAATTCGCGGGTTATTCGGTACAGGTCGAATTCCCGATGGTATTAGACTGTCTAATACTTTGGGCGACCCTTCCGGTGATCGTTTCGCGAGAATGAAGACCCGAGCCCGGGTTTTGATTGCTGCTGGGTCCGGCAAGCGGATTTGATAGCCGGCGACCTCTCGGCCACCAGGGTGGCGAAACCGAATATAGGGATTATTTGGGCCTTCGCCGCCGTCTGTCTCTTCGACCTTTGTAAGAACGTCACGAAAGGGCCTGGGTCATCCGGCGGCCAACAAGCCCCGAATTTGGGTCGCCGCGACCCTACCGAAGAAGCCCCATTTGATCCGGTGTTCGGTCAGTTCCGCGTTGAAGCGCTCACCCTTGCGGGCGACGGCGTCTTCCGGCGGCCGAGTGCTCATTGGTGCCGTAAAGGGCCGCGTATTCGTCCTCGCGCAGGGACCGGGCCAGGGTATCAAGGTCGTCGGTTGCGGCGCCGATGCTTTCCATGACGGCGAGGCCGAGTCCCAGGCTGGCCTCCAAGGTTTCCGGCACGGCCTGCGCCACCCCGAGCTCCCGCATGACATCGCGCTCCGCCAAGTCATGGACCCGGACATGGACGGGCACGTCGGGGTGGAAGTTGCGAAGCGCCGTTACCACTCGTTCGACACCGTGGCGGCCGGCGAAACTGACGACTACGGCGGCGGCCCGGCCGACGCCGGCAACGGCCTGAACGCCGGGGTCCGTCATGTCACCGAAACCGACCGCATGGCCGGCGGCCTTGCCGGCAGCGACCGCCTTCGGGTCCGTATCGAGGGCCAGATAGGGGATCGATTGGCGCTCCAGCATCAGGGCGATGGTCCGCCTGACCCGTCCGTAGCCGGCAATCACCACGTGCTTGTCGACCTCGGCGGCGGCGAGGGATGGTGCCTCGGCGTCCTCGCGGCCTTCTGACAGCCGCGCCAACCGGTCGCCCAGTTTGACCAAAAGCGGCGTCGCCACCATGGTCAGCGAAATGATAAGGATGGTGAAGGAAAATCCGGTGTCCTGAATGATCCCAGTCGCCACGGCGGCGCCGAACAGAACGAACCCGAATTCGCCGCACTGGGGCAGCAGAAAGGCGACGCGAAGGGCGGCCGGCCGCTCGAGCCCGAATGCCATGGCCAGCGCAAACAAGACGGCGATCTTGATGGTAAGGACGGCCACCAGATGCATCGCCACCCGGTCCCAGCCGTTGACGACCATGCCGACGTCGATCGACATACCGACGGCGATGAAGAAAAGCCCGAGCAGGAATCCCTTGAATGGATGCACCACGGCTTCGACCTGGAAACGGTAGCGCGACGTCGACAGGGTCATGCCGAGTAGGAAGGCGCCCAAGGCCATGGAAAGCCCGACCATCTCCATCAGCCAAGCGGCGGCGGTGACGGCCAGAACCGCCATCATGGCGAAGGCTTCCATGTTCCGATGCCGGGCCGCGAGGCCGAGCACCCAGGGAAGTCCCCAGCGGCCGGCGGCAATTAACCCGGCCAGCGCCAGCACGACCAGCGCCGTCGTTTTCCAAACCGGCCCGTCGTCTGCCGCCGGGCCATCGCCGAGGATCGGTACCAGTGCCAAAAACGGAACGATCGCCAGGTCCTGGGCGAGCAGGATTCCGAAGCTTGCCTTGCCGTGCGGCGTCGCCATCTCCCCGCGTTCACCCAGGATCTGCAGGACGAAGGCGGTCGACGACAGGGCGAGGCCGAGGCCAACGATGACGGCGACTTGCCAACTGGAGACGAAAAACCAGGCGTAGGCGCCGATGGCCGCGGCCGAGACCAGGATCTGCAGCGACCCCATCCCCAGAACCCAGCGGCGCATGTCCCAGAGGTGGGCGGGCTTCATCTCGAGCCCGATAACGAACAGCAACAGCACCACGCCCAACTCGGCGATGTGGCGCAGTTCGTCGACCTGGTCCGTAACCTGCAGCCCCCAGGGGCCGATAATCAGGCCGGCGGCCAGGAACCCGAGGACGGAGCCCAGGCCAAGGCGCTTGAACAGGCTGACGGAGACGGTGGAGGCAAGAAGAACGATGACCCCGGCCAGTAGGAGTTCGTCGATGTGCACTGTGTTCTCCGGATTAATGCCCCGATCAGGGGTCCAATGCTTGCGACCACTCGTAACGCAGCCCGGCCGGTGTGTGAATTCCGACCCGTGGCGCGCTGGAATGCGACAGTATCACGTCGGAGCGTCCGATCGAAACACCGAACCGTTCAGGAATACGGTAGCGTTTCGGTCATTTCGGGAACAGCAGATCGAAAACGAATTCGTTTCCTTCTCCCCTTTCAAGGTAGCCATTGCCGTTCTTGTCGCGCTCGCGGAAAAGCGAGTCCTGTACGGTCTCGTTCAAAAACTCGGACCGGGAGACTTCACCATCACCGTTTTCATCGAGCAAATTGAATTTGAAGGCAATTTTTATCGACTGCGCCAGCTTCGGCCTTAGGTTTGAAATGGCCGCCGTGAGTTCTCCGGCACTGATGGAATCGCTCTGATCCGTATCGATCTGTTCGAACATCCAGGCATTGAAAGACTGGTATTCGAACGCGGAAATCCTGTCGTCGTCGTCCGCGTCGAACGAACTCGGCGAGGGTGGCAGAAGGCTCCACACCACGACAAGGGCCAGAAACGCGCCTCCCACAGCCCCGCCGATGAAATGGACCTTGCTCTCCATAGCGTCCTAGCTTGTTGTCAAACGCACATCGGCGCAAGTCACATTCGAACCCTGTGCAACTGTTACGCCCGAATGCGATGTGGTCCGGCGTGCGGAGGACGCACCGCCGTCTCAGGCCGCCCCGATCTTGCCGAAGAAGCCCCAGCTGATCAGGTGTTCGGTCAGCTCCTCGTTGAAGCGCTCGCCCTTGTGGGCAATGGCAACTTCCGGCGGCAGGCCGCTCAACGATGCGCTGTCATCGTCGGCGCTGCTAGCGATGATGAGATGACAGTGTTTTGTGGTCTCAACTGCGTTCAGGACCCAGGCGAACTCCTTGCCGCTCATCTGGGTCATGACACCGCTGGCGACGACGATATCCGGCTTCTGTTCGATGGCCAGCGCCAGGCCATCGACCGGCGTTTCGGCGTTGAAAATGTGGAAGCCACAGGACGCCATCTCGCGGCCGATGATCTTGCGTTGTAAACCCTTGGGCAGGACGATCAGGAGCTTGACCTCGCGTGGCGTGGCGATCTTTGGGGCCTCCCAGGCCGTCACCGGCAGGCTGGTCAAGATCCTAGCTGCCTCCGAATCCGCCGGATTGGTCCCGGATTCAAGGATTCCGCGGATGGCATCAACGAACCGTTGAAACGCCTGGAGCTGTTGCATGCCCAGGCGCGGCACCGTCTCCATGTAGTCCTCCATGCGGTGCGCCACCTTGGTGACGGTGGGAAAATCGAAGGTGGTACCCTGCCCCTTTATGCTGTGGACATGCCGTTGAAGATCGAGCAGATCGTTGTCGGTGGCCCGCTCCTCCATCATCGCAGTGATCAGATCATCGAGCGTGGTCAGGCGCTCCACCGTCGTTTCGATGAACTCCAAGCGGACCTCGCGGAGAATGTCCGCTATTTCCTGTCTGGTTTCCATGGGGCCCCTCCTTGGGAACGTTGAGTCAGCGGCCTACTTGGACGTCATCACCCAGACGCCGTCCCATTCCCCTTCCGGTGGGTTCTCCTTCAGGTGCTCGCAGCGCTCGATGTAGGTCTGCGCCAGTTTGTCGGTCGGTGTCGCCTTAATGGCCTCCTCGAAGTTGGAGATGGCCTTGTCCCAGTTGGCCTGGCGGTAAAGCTTCACGCCCTCGTTGAAGTAGTTCACGTTGTCCATCAGGTTGGGATAGGTCTCGTCATTGTGATAGTCGAGGACCTCGTAGACGCCGACCGGCTCGGTCTTGCCCTTGACGACGACGAGATCGATGTCGCGGACGCGGTATGTACCCTTCAGCTTGGCCCGGGTGAACTCGCTGATCAGAATGCGCGCCGAGTATTGCTTGCAGGCGCTCTCCAGGCGCGCCGCCAAGTTGACGCCGTCGCCGATCATGGTGAAGTCCATGCGTTTCGGCGAACCGATGTTTCCCGAGACGATCATGCCGGTGTTGAGCCCGACACCGTGGTCGATGGGCATGTCGCCCCTGGCCTCGCGCACTTTGTTCCATTCCCAAAGCTCGGTGATCATGGCGATGGTGGCGCGCACCGCGCGGTCCTCGTCGTCGTCATGAGCAATGGGGATGCCGAAGGCGGCCATGATGGCATCGCCGATGAACTTGTCCAGCATGCCGCCTTCGCCGGTAATGATGTCGACCATGATCGTGAAGTACTCGTTGAGCATGGCGACCGTGCCCTGGGCGCCCAAGGTCTCGGTGATGGTGGTGAAACTGCGCACGTCGGAGAAAAGCACGGTCGTTTCCGTGCTCTTGCCGCCCAGGATATCCTCGCCGCCCTCCAGCAACTGGTCGGCAAGGCCCGGGTCCATGTAGCGCGACATGGTGGATTTCATGCGCTTTTCGGAACTGATGTCCTCGATCATGACCATGGAACCGAGCTTCTTGTTCTCCGAATTGAGCAGCGGCAGGACGTTGACGTTGACCGACAGCTTCTCCTCTTCGAACTCCATCTCGCCGTCCATGATCACCTCCGGCTCCTGGGTCTCCTCAACCTTGCGGACCTTGTCCATGATCCATTCGTTGGGGCCGACGAAGAACTCTTCGCAAGACGTGCCGAGGACTTCGCTGGCCGGTGTGCGCGTGATACGCGCGCCGGCGGCGTTGCAAGTCACGATCTTGCCGTCCTCGTCCATGGTGATGACGCCGTTCGACATACTTTCCAGCATGCTCTCGTTGTAGTTCTTCATGTTCTGGACGTCTTCGAAGAGCTTGGCGTTTTCGAGTGCGATGGAGACCTGCGCCGTAAAGGCCTTGAGCCGCGTCTCGTCCTCGTCGGTGAAGGGACCGCCGCGGCGGTTAAGGACTTGGGTGACGCCGATGCACTTGCCGTCCTTGTTGACGACGGGCACGCAGAGGATGGAGCGCGTGAAATAGCCGGTCTGCTTGTCAAAGGACGGGTTGAAGCGGAGGTCGGCGTAGGCGTAGGGGATGTTGACGGTCTGGCCGGAGGTAAAGACGGCGCCGGCGATACCGGCCGTATTGGGAAGCCTGATTTCGCCGATGCCGTCGCCCATGGCGACCCGGGAGAAAAGCTCGCCCGTTTTTTCGTCGTTGAGGAACAGGGTCGAACGGTCGGCACCGAGCATGCGCGTCGCTTCCGCCATGACCTTCTTGAGCAGCGTGCCTAGTTCCAGTTCCGAGGTGACGTCGGCGACCACGTCGAGGAATTCGAGTTCCTTCTCGCGGGTCTTCTTCATGCGTTCGACGAACTGCGTGCTCTGCAGGGCGACGGCGGCCTGGGTGGTCATCGATTCGAGGAGGTGCAGGTCCTCCTTGCCGAACTCGCCGTCCTTCTTGTTGAGGACCTGGATGACGCCGATGGTCTCGTCCTTCACGGTCTTCACCGGCGCACAGACGATGCTCCGGGTCTTGAAGCCGGTCTGCTCGTCGACGTTGCGATTGAACCGATCGTCGGCATAGGCGTCGAGGATGATCTCGCCGATGCTCGACTGGAATACGGCACCGGCGATACCGGTGGTATTGAGAATGCGGATCTCGCGCGAGAAGTTGCCCTGGGCGACCCGCGAATAGAGCTCGCCCGTCGCCGGGTCGTTGAGGAACAGGGTTCCGCGTTCGGCGCCCAGTTCCCAGGTCGTCATTTCGACCAGCGTCGTCAGGATCTCATCCAGGCTCTCGATGGCGGCGACCTTGCGCGAGACGCTGAGCAGCATCTCCGCCTGTTTCAACTTCTTGTCGGTGCGGCTCAAGGCGTCGTCGGAACCCTTTCCTTTACCGCCACCGCCGCCGCGCCGCGCCGCGATTTGATCGGAATCGGGTTCTTCGGATCCGGTTTCAAACTAGTCGCCATTCTTCCCCTCGAGCTCGTCGCGAAGCGCCGCAATTATATCTCTCAGTTGCGCGATCTCGTCGCGCGCGCTGCGCTCCTGTTCCTGCAGTTTGTCTTCGTATTCGAATTTAATGCCTTCCAATTGTTCACGCAAAGCGCCGGACGTGCTTTTCAGTTGTTTGATCTCGTCGGCGCTGTCGGCGATGACCTTCTGGACGCTCTTTTCCTTTTCGAAGCGCAAGTCCTCCAACTCGTCGCGCAATGCCGATACCGTCGATTTTAGTTGCACGATCTCGTCATGGGAACCGGCGATTGCTGCCTGGACGGCCTCGTCCTTTTCGAAGCGCAGGTCATCCAGCGAATCGCGAAGCGCCTGCGACGTCTCCTTGAGCTGCTTGATCTCGTCTGCCGAGCGTTGCACGGCCGCCTGCACGGCCTGGTCCTTCTCGAAGCGGAGGTCGTCGAGAGCGTCACGCAGGGCCTGCGACGTTTCCTTGAGCTGCTTGATCTCGTCGGCCGAGTGGGCGACGGCCGCCTGTACGGCTTGGCTCTTCTCAAAACTGAGATCGTCGAGGGAGTCGCGCAGGGCCTGCGCCGTCTCCTTGAGTTGTTTAATCTCGTCGGCACTGCGTTGGACGGCACCCTGGACGGCCTTTTCCTTCTCGAAGCGCAGGCCCTCGAGCCCGTCACGAAGCGCACCGGCCGTGTCCCTGAGCTGCTTGATCTCATCGGCGGAGATGGCGAGGGCTTTCTGTACCGCCTCTTCACGCTCGAAGGACATATTCTCGAGCTCGTCACGCTGCGCGCCGATGGTTTCCTTGAGGTGGCGCATTTCCATTTCCAAGGCATGGAGTTCGCCCCCTAAAGGGGATTCTTTGTCGGTTTCGGTCGTATTCTCAACCATTCGGCGATCAACCGTCATTTCGTCATCGGTATGGATGGCAGTGTCGCCGTCACCTCGAAATTCGTCAAGTTCAGGCGGCCCCTGTGGTACTGTCCGCCTAGACCTTCCATTCCGGATATCGGAAACCCAATCGTGCCGACGCTTTGCAGGGACTGTGCGACCGACATCGAATTTCAAGCGCCCGGCACGACCTGTCCAAACTGCGGCTCGACGCGCCTGCTTACCGACCCGGAACTCCATTCGCTGGCCATCGCCCACATCGATTGCGACGCCTTCTACGCGACCGTCGAGAAACGGGACGATCCGGACCTGCAGGGCAAGCCGGTGATCGTCGGCGGCGGGCAACGCGGCGTCGTCTCGGCCTGCTGCTACATCGCCCGGATCAAGGGCGTGCATTCGGCGATGCCCATGTTCGAGGCGCGCAAACGATGCCCCGATGCCGTTGTCATCCGCCCCGATATGGGCAAATACGGGATCGTCGGACGCCAGGTGAGAGCCCTGATGTTGGAAACGACACCCTTGGTCGAGCCGCTTTCCATCGACGAAGCCTTCCTCGACCTCAGCGGCACGGAGGCGCTGCACGGCGGCAGCCCGGCCAAGACCTTGATCAAACTGGTCAAACGGATCGAGGACGAAATTGGCGTGACCGCATCGGTGGGCCTCAGTTTCAACAAGTTCCTGGCCAAGATTGCTTCCGACCTCGACAAACCACGCGGATTTTCGGTGCTCGGTAAGGCCAGTGCCGACGCCTTTCTCGAAGACCGGCCCGTGGGATTGTTGTGGGGCGTCGGTAAGGCCTTACAAGGCAAACTCAAGCGCGACGGCATCGCCACCATCGGCCAGCTCAGGGCTTTCGGGGAAGAGCAGCTTGTTCGCAGCTACGGCAGCATCGGCCATCGCCTCTATCACTTCTCACGGGGCCAGGACGAACGCCGGGTGACGCCGGACAGTCCAGCCAAGTCCATATCCTCCGAAACCACCTTTAACAGGGATATCGCCGACGGTGCCGAACTGCGCCGCATCCTCTGGCGCCTCGCGGAAAAGGTATCCCGCCGTCTCAAGACGGCCGGGTTGGCCGCCGGAAACGTAACCCTCAAAATGAAACAAGCGGATTTCCGTCAGTTCACGCGGACCCGGCAATTGCCGTTCCCGACCCAGTTGGCGGAAGAACTCTTTCGCGGTGCCGAACCGCTGCTGGCCGCGGAAACGGACGGACGGCGCTACCGGCTCATCGGCATCGGCGGCGGCAAGCTGGGACCGGCCGGTGCGGCCGACGAGGCGGACTTGCTCGACCCGGAACGCGAAGAGCGGGCGCGTGTCGAGCGGGCCCTCGACGCCGTGCGTGAAAAATACGGAAACGCGGCGATCGTCAAGGGGCGCGCCATCGACCCCGGGTAAGCCTGTTCACCAGCTCGGACACCGTTTGTTTTCGCGCCGATAATTCTCGGGCGTATCGATCCGTGCGTTGGCGGCATCCAGGTCGCGGCTGAATTCCTCCGTCATCTGATCGACCGCCTTCTCCAGCCTTTTCCTGAAAGCCTCTTTGGCCTGTCGAACCGTCGGCGCGAAAATGATCCCGGCCTTATTGGCCGTCGTGGTCAAACGACGACGCATGCGGTCGGCATATTTGGTCAGGTATTTCCGGTGGATCGCCACATGGGTGTTTTCGTGTTGGAGAACGGTACGATACTGGCAACTGCCCTTCTTATACTTGCGGGCGATAAAGACTGTGATCTCCGCGTATCCGAAAGTTGCATCGACGGTTCTCAGCGCGGCGCAGACCCTGCCGGACTTCAATTCGGCGTACTGCATCTCGAACCCCATGTTGGTTCCGTATTTGGTTCTCGTCAGGCCATTGTTGAGCATTTCCCGGGACGATCGGATCTTGCTCTTTTCCGCATCATGGCGGTCAGTTGCGCTTGGCTGTGGCGCCGGTTGACCTTTACCCGTCCCGGGTCCTCTTTGAGCGTAACCTTGACCCGTGTTTTCTTGACTGGGCAGGAATTCCGGGCCGCATTCGCGTCCGGGGGTGCGGCCAGGGCGGTGGCGGCAACCCCCAGGGCAACGACCCCACAGGTTCGGCGAATCGAGCGAATCCAAGGGCGAATGGGGCCGCCGGTTTCGTGAACGAAATCTGTCAACGGAATTTCGGGACCATCCAATCTAACCGGGCGTGTTGATCTGTAGCACACCAAACGATAACTTATCTGAAAATGGGAAGCCGCGAAACCTGAGACGGACCCCTCCCGGGAATGGACAAGTTTGACAGCAACTACCTGCTTGAGCTGGCTCGGCAACGCTCTGCCGCAAGCCGAAGCGAATTGGCGGCAATCATCTCCGATCTGTTCTCCGGTGAAGAGCACGTGCTCACGGAGCGCGAACGCATCCTCATGTACGAAATCATTCATCATGTGGTGCGTGACGCGGAGATGGAAATCCGTAAGGTCATCAGTTCGCGGCTTGCCGACCGCGAAGATCCGCCAGAGGACCTGATCAACCTATTGGCCAATGACGAGATCGAAGTCGCCTATCCGATCCTTACCGAGAGCAAGGTTCTTAGAGATCAAACGCTGATCGAAATCGTCCGCAACCGGACGCTGGAACATCAAATGGCCGTTGCCATCCGTCATACGGTCAGCCCGGAAGTCTCCGAAGCCCTGGTCAAGACCGGCAACGAGACCGCCATCCGCACACTCCTGCAGAACGAGAACGCGGATCTCTCGGAAGCGACGATGGAGTTCCTGATCGAACAATCGCAACGTATTGATTCGTTCCACGAACCGATCCTGCGCCGCAAGGAACTGGGGCCGGAGATGGCGAAGCGCATGTATCTCTGGGTTTCGGCGGCTCTGAGAAAGTATATCGTCGATCATTGTGGCCTGAGCCTGGCTGAAATCGATGACCTCATGGAGTCGACTGTCATGGCCAAGGTCGACGATGCCATCAATAAGGACGAATCGAAGTCGGCCAAACTCGCCAAGAAGCTCAAACGACAAGGAGAGATCAATCCCGATTTGATGATCCGGGCTCTCGAAGACGGCGAGGTTCGTTTTTTCGTTAACCTGGTCAGTGAGGAAACGGGGCTTCGTGACGATCTCGTCATGCGCTTCGTTCTGGAACCCGGCGGCGAAGGTTTGGCCGTTGCCTGCAAAGCCATGGCTTTCAGCGATTACGAGTACCAGCGCGTCTTCACGTTCTGTCGCAAATCCCGCCCGACCCAGTCGGAGGGCACGGAAAAGTCGATTGCAGAGGCCGTGAAGTTCTTCCGCCACGTGGACCGCGACTCGGCCGAAGAGGTGGTCCGCCGTTGGCGGCGCGACAAGAACTACCTGTCGGCATTGCGTGACCTGGATATGATCTGACCCGGGGCTCAGAAAAAACCAGAAAACAGCTGGGTGCGGGTACCAATTGCGGATCCTGCAGATTGGAGATCGACACCATCACCGCCGACGTCCGCATACCGGCTTGATCACTCCCGAGATCGCTGCCCCTTTTAGCCATCACGTAAGGGTAATGCTGCAATGCAAAAACACATATTGCAGCGCAGCAAACAGTCGCTAATATTTGATGTGCAAGCGAAGAATCGCCCTTGCCCAGGCGTCGAGCGATTGACGCCGGTGCTGAGATTGTGTGGGCGGCGCGGTCGAGGTTAAGGTAAGGATTCGAAGGCGAGAAATGTCGACGAAAAATCTGACCAGCCTGTTCCGACCCGAATCGGTGGCCGTGATCGGCGCCTCGAACAAGGAAGGGCGGCTCGGCAACCTCGTCATGCACAATCTCCTGGAAGCTGGGTTCGACGGGCCCATTATGCCGGTCAACCCGAAACGCCAGGCCGTCGTCCTCGCCTATCCGGACATCGGCGCCTTACCGGTGGTCCCCGATCTGGCCATCATCTGTACGCCGCCGGCGCCCGGTCTGATCGCGACGCTTGGCAAACGCGGAACCGGTGCCGCCATCGTCCTGACCGCCGGACTGCACCGCGTCGAGACGGATGATGGGAGAACGGTCAAGGAAGCGATGTTGGCCGAGGCCCGGAAATCCGGCCTGCGTATCCTCGGTCCCAATTGCCTCGGACTGATGGTGCCCGGGATCCGGTTGAACGCCAGTTTCGCCCACGCGCAGGCCCATCCCGGCAGGATTTCTTTCGCCTCGCAATCCGGCGCCATGTGCACCGCCGTCCTCGATTGGGCCCGGGAACACGAGATTGGGTTTTCCCATTTCATCTCCCTGGGCGACTGCGCCGATGTCGATTTCGGCGACACCGTCGATTTTCTCGCCACGAACCCGGGCACGACGGCGATCTTGCTCTACATCGAAGCCATCCAGGACGGCCGGAAATTCATGTCGGCCTGCCGGGCGGCGGCCCGCAACAAACCGGTCCTGGTCATCAAGTCGGGACGCGTCGCCGAAGGGGCCGAGGCCGCCGCGTCGCACACAGGCGCGCTGGCCGGTTCGGACAATGTCTACGACTCGGCGATCCGCCGCGCCGGCATGCTGCGTGTCGACGACATCGACGAGCTGTTCGCAGCCGTCGAAACCCTGGCCCGGGCCAAACGCATGCGCGGCGGGCGCCTGGCCGTCATGACCAACGGCGGTGGTATCGGCGTCATGGCCGTCGACCGGTTGATCGCCGAAGGGGGGCATTTGGCGGAACTGTCTCCCGAGACGATCAGCCAACTCGACGACGTCCTGCCCGATACCTGGTCACGGGCCAATCCCGTCGACATCATCGGCGATGCCTCTGGCCAGCGGTATTCGGAAGCTCTCGGTATTCTGGGCGCGGCGAAAGAAATCGACGCCGTCCTCGTTATGCACGCGCCGACGGCAACCGCATCAAGCACGGGCGCCGCGGCCGCAGTGATCGAAGCCGTACATGGCCTCAGAGCCAATGTTCTGACCAGCTGGGTCGGCGGCGAGGCCGTCGCGCCGGCCCGCAAGCTGTTTCGCGATGCTGGCCTGCCCACCTACGATACGCCCGGGCAGGCGGTCGCCGCGTTCATGCACATGATCGATTATCAGCGCAACCAGGAAACGCTGATGGAAACGCCACTGTCGGCCCCGGAGGAGTTCACGCCGTCGGTCAGCGCCGCACGCATGATCATCGACAGTCAGATCGCGAGCGGTTCCAACATGTTGAGCGAGCCGCAAGCCAAGGCAGTGCTCGACGGCTACGGCATTCCGGTCGTCGAAACCCTAGTCGCCCGCTCGCCGGAAGAAGCCGCCGCCAAGGCCATGGACATCGGCTTTCCCGTTGCTCTCAAGATTCTGGCCGACGGAATCTCGCACAAGTCCGACGTCGGCGGCGTTGTCCTGCACCTGGAAAGCGCTGACGGCGTGAAGACCGCCGCCGAGCAGATGCTCAAGCGCGTCGCCAAACGGGCGCTGGACGCCGAGGCCCACGGGTTCTCCGTTCAGCAAATGGTGGTGCGGCCGGGCGCCCACGAAACCATCGTCGGCATCAAGGTCGACCCTGTGTTCGGGCCGGTCATTCTGTTCGGGCACGGCGGCACGGCGGTTGAGGTCATCGAGGATCACGCCGTCGCCCTGCCGCCTCTGAACATGAACTTGGCCCGCGATATGATCTCGCGTACACGGATTTCGAAACTGCTGGCCGGCTACAGGGATCGGCCGCCGGCCAATGTCGATCGGCTCAGCCTGGCCCTCATGCAGATCGCCCAAATCGCCATAGATATTCCGGAGATTGCCGAGCTCGATATCAACCCGCTCCTGGTTGACGAACACGGCGTCCTGGCGCTCGACGCGCGCATCCGCGTCGCTCCCCTGCAGGGTGACCCGTCCCGCCGCCTGGCGATCCGCCCCTACCCCAAGGATCTCGAAGAGAACTTCACGCTCGAAAACGGTAAGAGCGTGCTGATGCGCCCGATCCGGCCGGAAGACGAAGCTGATCACTACGCCTTCCTGACCCGTCTGACGCCGGAGGACGTGCGGTTCCGTTTCTTCGGTCTGGTCGGTGAACTGCCGCATTCGCAGATGGCCCGGCTGACCCAAATCGACTACGACCGCGAAATGGCCTTCATCGCGCGGGGCACCGATGAAGATGGCAAGGCCGAGACCCTCGGCGTGGTACGCACGGTCACCGATGCCGAAAACGAAACCGCCGAGTTCGCCATCGTCATACGCTCCGACCTCAAGGGCCACGGATTGGGGTGGAGACTTTTCGAGAAGATGGTCGCCTATTGCCGCAAGCGTGGTACGCGGGAGATGGTCGGCCAGGTGCTTTCCGACAATACGACGATGCTGAAGTTCATCGACCAGTGGGGGTTCGAGCGCCACAAGATGCCGGACGAGCCGATCTACGAAGTGCGGATGGTTCTCTGAGGGGGCGCGAACGCGAGCGCCTTACTTGGTGGTCGCGACGAAAACGCCGTCCCAACCCTCGCCCGGCGGTGCCGCCTGATAGTCGAGGATACGCGCTTCGTAGAGGTCGTAGAGCCCGTCGATCTCGTAAGGCGCGCAAAGGAGCCGGCATTCCTTGAGCCGCTTGATGGCCTTGTTCCAATCCTGGGCCCGGTAGGCGTCGAGCATCTGCTGGTGGAACTGGCTCAGGGTGACGAAATCCCGGTCCTGGGCCAGATCTTCGCCGCCCAACAGGCAATAGATGACCACGGCCTCGGTCTTGCCCTTGACCTTGATCCAGTCGAGTTCCAGGGTCGCCATGTCCGGCACCTGTTTCCAGGTTTCCTCGCCGATGACGATCTTGACCCCGTAGCCCTTGCTCTGGCCTTCGAGGCGCGACGCCGTGTTGACGGTGTCGCCCAGGACCGAATAGTCGAAGCGCTGTTCCGATCCCATGTTGCCGACGACGGCCGGGCCCGTGTTGAGACCGAGGCCGACCTTCAGCGGGATGTGCTTGCGGCCCTCCTCTTCCGCCTCTTTTTCCAGGCGGTCGTTGAGGGGCTGCATCTGCTCGAGCATGGCCAAGGCCGATTCGCAGCCGTTCTTGGCATGGTTGGTGTCGTCCAAGGGCGCGTTCCAGAAGGCCATTATGCAATCGCCCATGTACTTGTCGACGGTACCGTGGCGTTCGAGGATCTCGTTGGTCAGCGGCGTCAGCAGTTTGTTGATGAGCTTGGTCAGACCGACGGCGTCGAACTGCTCCGAAATGGTGGTGAAGCCGCGGACGTCGCAGAACAGTAAGGTCATTTCGCGCTGTTCGCCGCCGAGCTTCAGTTCGCCCGGGTTCTCGGCGACCCGCTCGACCATGTCCGGCGACAGGTATTTGGAGAACGCGTCACGAGTCTGGCGCCGTTCCGCTTCCTCGCGGGCGTATCCGGTGTAGGTCAGGACCGTGTAGATCAACAGAATAGAGGCGATGGCGAAGCTGGCGTCGAGCAGCATCTTCTGTTCGGCGAACAGGTACCACGACGTGCCGCCGGACCCGGTTGCCGTCAGCAGGAACACCAGCGCCGTCCATTTGGCACCGAGCCAGGGCACCAGGATGATCATGATCAGACCGCCGAAAAAGATGAATGCAAGCTCGACGGCATCGGCGAAGGCGGGTCGCGTCAGGTACTGCTGATGGACGATCGCCTCGACCAACTGGGCGTGGACCTCGACCCCCGGAATATCGCGTTCGGTCGGGATGGTCCGGATGTCTCGCAGCCCCACCGCGGAGGTGCCGAGGACGGTCATTTTGCCTTTGATCTTTGCGGGATCGGCGGTGCCGTCCAAAACCTCGTGTGCCGGCACATACTTGTCGGGATCGTGTTTGGAGAAATAGGGCCAGATACGGCCGTGCCTATCGGTTCGAACTTTCAAGCCCTTGGCGACGCCAACCGCGTTCATGCCGGCAACGCTAACCTCGGCAAGCACCGTCGGACGGCCGGTCGCCACCCGCAACATCTCGACCGACAATGTCGGGAACAGGTCACCTTCGTGGACGAACATGGCCGGGACATTTCGGATGATGCCGTCCTCATCCGGCGTTGTCGAAAACATGCCGTGACCACCGAACCGGTGCATGGCCGCCTTCTCAATGACCGGAATGTTGCGCACCAGGCTTGGGAATACTGGCAGGAAGGCTTTCGGGTCGGGCGCTTCGCGTTGCAGCTTCCGAACGCCGATGGATTTTTTGGCCGGCGGCCCCTTGACGCCTTCGGTCTCCGAGACCCGGCCGGCTTGCCCGAGAACAACGCGGCTTTTCTTGATGACGCTGGCAAAAACCTCGTCGTTGCTCGGCAGATTTTTCTGCTTGTCGCGGGTCTCGTTATCCAGCCCGACAGCGCTGTCGGCCATGGCGCCCAGACTCTTCCCGTCGGGCTCGGCGAAGACGACGTCGAAGGCGATCAGGATGGCGCCCATCTGCATCAGGTTCTGCACCATCTTGGCGACCGTGGTGCGCGGCCAAGGCCACTGACCAACCGTTTCCAGGCTCTGCTCGTCGAGGTCGATGATGGTGACCGGCTTCTGCTGCGGCGGCGGAATATCGCGCGGCTTGGCCTGTACGTAATAGTCGAACACTTTGAGCCGCGCGAACTCAACCGGCGCCGGATTCCAAAGGTAAAGGGCGACGAAACCAGCCAGCATGGCGTAACCGATGAGTCGGTCGACGCCGAAGGCCGCACGAAAAACCGCCCGATCATGATCGAACGCCCCGCCAGGGACTGGTATCGGAAATCCCGATGAGCATCCGCACCTTCTTTGATGGTTTATTGTTGATCGATCGAATGAATTCTACACCGGCGCGGGGTTTGCCGGTCAAGGCATTAATCGGCATCCACTGACCACGGCCGCGGCCCGGGGCGATTCGCGCGTCAGTGTTGAGAACATCAAGGAATTGGGCTTTTCACCGTCGGAATCCCGATAAGCGCCGGACGTTCTCGGATCGCACTTCACATACCGGCAACGCCAAGCACCGACCGGGGCCTTGCCGATCCCGTTGATAACAAGGATGTTTTCAGCGTAACGCGCGGGTTTCCGCGATTTTCCAGGGAAGGTACCGCATTAACACCTCTGGCGCGGCTTTGCGGGACTCCGTATATTTTCAGAGGAGATGAGCGAATCGAATCAACGCGTCTGGCTGAGGCCCTTCCTGCAGCCCCTGAAGCCGGTTTTCCGCGAGGTACTGGCGATGTCGGCCTTCGTCAATTTGCTGGCGTTGGCGGTTCCGGTTTTCACCTTGCAGACCTACGACCGGGTCATCGGGCATGCCGGCATCTCGACCATGGTCGGTTTCGTCATCGGCATGATCTGCGTCGTCATCTTCGACTATATCCTACATCTTCGACTATATCCTACGCCAGACGCGGTCGCGGATCATGCAGACGGTGGCGCTCAGGATCGACGTCCTGGTCGGGCGCAAATTGTTCGACAAGCTGATGAACCTGCCGCTGCACCTCCTCGAGTTCAAGCCGGCCAGCTACTGGCAGTCCCTGTTCCGCGATGTCGACACGGTCCGCAACACGCTGTCCGGGGCATCGGCGCTCCTGGTTTGCGACCTGCCCTTCGCCATCATGTTCTTCGGGCTCATATGGGTCATTGCCGCCCCCATCGCCTGGGTCCTGCTGATCATCCTGCCCGCCTTCATGTTCATCGCCTGGCGCTCGGCAGCGGCCATGTCGGAAGCCAACCAGCAGGAACGGCAAAGCACGCAGAGCCGGGACGGCCTGATCGCCGAGATCATCAACGGGCGGACCACGGTCAAGGCCCTGGCATTGGACGGCGCCATGCGCCCCATGTGGGAGGACCGCCACGCCGAGAACATCGAGAATTCGGTCAAGCGCGGCGCCAAATCAGATTTCTATTCCAACTTCGGCGGCTCGCTGACCATGATGACGACGATCTTCATGACCACCGCCGGCGCCATGGCCATCATCGAAGGCGTTATGACCATGGGCTCGCTGATCGCCACCAACATGCTGACCGGCCGCCTGATCGGCCCCATGAACCAGCTAGTCGGCCAGTGGCGTACCTACAACAGCTTCAAACAGTCCGTCGAACGTTTGGGCGAGGTCTTCTCCGAAATCGGCGAACGCGAGGAAAGCGAGGTTTCCCTAACCCGACCAGAGGGTCAAATCCGGGCCGAGGGGGTCACCTATTCCTACGCGGAAGACCTGGCGCCGGTGGTCGACAACGTCACCATCACCATCAAGCCGGGCGGCGTCCACGCCCTGGTCGGACGCAACGGCAGCGGCAAGACGACGCTCCTAAAGCTGCTGCAGGGACTCTATCAGCCGACCAGCGGCCGCGTCCTGCTGGACAACGCCGACATTGCCCAGTTCAGCCGCGCCGAGTTGGCCCACTGGCTGGGCTACGTGCCGCAGGAATGTGTGCTGTTCGCCGGCACCGTGCGCGACAACATCGTTCACCGCCGGCCCGACGCCTCGGACGAGGAGATCATCGTCGCCGCCAAGGCGGCTGGCGTTCATCAGTTCATCATCGACCTGCCGGACGGTTATGCCTCGGAGATCGGTGAAGCCGGCCGGCGGCTTTCCGGCGGCCAGCGCCAACGCATCGCCATTGCACGGGCCCTGGTCGGCGATCCGCCGGTGTTGCTGTTGGACGAACCGTCGTCCAGCCTCGATCGTCAGGCCGAACAGAGCCTGCGCCAGACCTTGGTCGAGCTCGGCAAGGACCGCACGGTAATCATCGTCACCCACAGCCCGATCCTGCTGGCGGCTTGTGACGACCTGGTGGCGCTCGACAAAGGCAAGGTGGCCCTCGCCGGACCGTCCAAGGAAATCCTGCCGAAGCTGTTCGGACAGCAACCGGCCGGCCAAGCCGCCCAAAAACCGGCTGCGGCGCCGGCCGACCCGAGCGTTCCGGCTGAGAACATGTTCCGGATTGACGAAGCCTCTGGAAACGAATTGATCGACGACCCATATGCGGATTTAATAAAGGCTGCTGGCGATAAACCGCGTCCCAACGGTGCGGAGACCAAAGTATGAGTGTCGACCAGGCAACAGGTTCTGTAAAACTCGATGCCCTTCTCATGGAGCATCCGCTGCCCAGCTGGCGGTTGTTCGCTTGGCCGATCATGATCCTGCTCGCGGCGCTAGCGGTCTGGTCCTATTTTGCCAAACTCGACGAGGTCGCCGTCGCCAATGGCGAGGTCGTGCCCCAGGGCAAGGTAAAAACCGTTCAGCACCTGGAAGGCGGGATCGTACAAGAGATCTTCGTCGCTGACGGCGATACGGTGAGTGAAGGCGATCCCCTGGTGCAGTTGGATCTGGCCTCCGGGGGCACCAATCTGGATGAGTTGCAGGTCCGGCTCGATAGTGAACTGCTCGTCCGTGCCCGGCTGGTGGCCGAGGCCGAAGGCGGTGAACTTGACTTTCCTCAGGAAGTCGCGGGACGCCGGCCGACGCTGGTCGCGGCCCAAAGACAGGCATTCGAGGCGCGGCGCCGGGAACTGGCTTCGACCCTCGACGTGATGCGCGAACAGGTCAAACAGAAACAACTGGAAACCGAGGAACTGAGCGCCAAACGCACTGCCGTCAGTCGCAACTTCAATTTGGCCAAGGAACGGCTGAAGATGTCGAAATCGCTGTTGGCCGAGGGGTTGACGGCGAAAATGGAACACCTGGAGTTGGAGGCGGAAGTCGAGAACCTGGACGGTGAGTTGCGAAGCCTGGAGCCGTCTATCCCGAAAGCGAAGGCAGCAGTCCAGGAGGCCCGTCAACGGCTCCGCGAGAGCGAGATTCGTTTCCGCCGCGAAGCCCAGGACGAACTTGGCAACGTTGAACAGAACGTCGCGCGCATCCAGGAGCTGCTTCTCGAAGCCCAAGAACAAGGGTCGCGTGCCGAAATCAAGAGTCCCATCGACGGTGTCGTCAAGAACATGCAATACAACACCATCGGCGGTGTGGTGCGCCCCGGTGAACCGATCCTCGAGATCGTGCCGACCAGCGACAACCTTGTCGTCGAGGCCAAGCTGAACCCGACCGAACGCGGTTTCATCCGCGCCGGTTAAAAATCCGTGGTCAAGATTTCCACATACGATTTCGCCCGATACGGCGGGCTCGACGGCGAAGTTGTGCGCGTTTCGCCGGATACCAGCACGGACGAAAACGGCGCGCCGTTCTTCAAGGTCGTCGTCCGCACCGACCGCAACTATCTCGGGCGAGACGAGAGCGATTTGCCGATCACGCCAGGCATGCAGGCGACCGTGGATATCCACACCGGTCGCAAGTCGGTGCTGGATTACCTTGTACGCCCCGTTCTCAAGCTCCGCCACGAAGCTTTCCGCGAACGCTAGGCCGCTCCATCCATACTTGCCATACTTGGTAAACACCGGCAATCGGCATCAGATTGCGGATTTGGCCTAACTGTTTGTTATTTTTTAACGATTCTGTATAAGGTTAGACGTGTGGATAGTTAACTCCCGTTGTCGGAGACAGGGCGTTTGCCGGCATCGAACGCGGTTTGGCCGCTGAAACGGGTGGGGGAATGTCGTTTGCAACGTTACTAGGTCTCATGTTGGCTTTCGGGCTGTTCTTCGGCTCGATCTTTTTCAGCACGGACAATCCGACGATTTTCCTCAGCTTGGCGAGCTTCGTTCTCGTCGTCGGTGGAACCCTGGCATCAACGTTCATTTCCTATGAACCGCGATACGTTTTGCTATCGTTAAAGCTGATTTACCGCATCGTATTCTCGCCCAAGGTTGGCCGGAACGTACTGAAGAGCGAAGTCGGCCGGGTGATCCGCTGGGCCTACACCGTCCAGAAAAACGGAATCCCCGCCCTGGAACAGGAAGCCAAGAAGACAGTGCGCGGCGACAAGTTCCCGCGTTTCGGCGTCGAGATGGTGGTCAGCGGCTACACCGGCGAGGAAGTCCGAGAAATCATGACCAACACCATCGAGACGACGTTCGGACGGAACACGGTACAGGTGGAGATCCTCAAGAACATGGGCAGTGCGGCACCGGCCTTCGGCATGATCGGAACGCTCGTCGGGCTGATTATCATGCTGGATAATATGGGCGGCGATCCATCGAACCTCGGAAAGGGCTTGGCCGTCGCGCTATTGACGACGCTTTACGGCGTCATGCTGTCCAGAATCGTGCTGTTGCCGGCAGCGACGAAGATCCTGCAGCGCGAAGAGATCGTTCGCTTCCGCAACTACCTGATCGCCGAAGGCCTGTCGCTGTTGGCCGACAAAAAGAGCCCACGCTACATTCAAGACCGGATGAACAGCTATCTCGACCCGGCCATTCATTTCAACATCGACAAGATGAGGAAATAGCTTCGGACCGGTTCCGGCGCCGTCGCTGAATTCGAGGTATCGACCGAATGCCCATCCCCAAAAAAAAGCCAGCGATGCGCCTGGGGAAGAGTGGCTGACAACCTACGCCGACGCCATCACGCTCTTGATGGCGTTTTTCGTCATGCTCCTGACGTTCGCCGAATTCGATGTACCGGCCTATGAGGAAGCGGCCGCGGCTATCAAGGACAATATCGGTCACGGCGAGAAGGAGCAGACGGCCACACAAACGCTGAAACTCGACATCGAAGATGTCGTGTATGAAATGCAGGCGGATCAAGCCGTCGCGATTAAACTCGACAAAAAAGGGATCGTCATCGACCTATCGGGCGGGGCTTTTTTCAAGCCGGCATCGGCGGAGCTCCATGACGGTGCCATTCCGGTCCTCGACAAGATCACGCAGACGATCAACGCGCCAAAGTTCAAGTTCTACAATATCGAGGTCTACGGCCATACCGACGACGAGCCGATCCGCACCGCCATGTTTCCATCGAACTGGGAGTTGTCGTCGGCACGGGCCTCGACGGTCGTTCGCTTTTTCCAGGAACGCGAACTGGAACCGGTGCGCATGAGGGCCATTGGCATGGCCGACACCGACCCCAAGGTTCCCAACCACGATCTGCAAGGCAACCCGATCCCGGAAAACAGGGCCACCAACCGACGCGTCACCATCCGCGTCTTCCCCATGAACCTGGACGACCGCGAGAAGTACAACAAGAAGGCCGACCTGAAATCGATGCTTCAGGACGTCAAGAAAAACAAGGAACAGAACCAGGCGCAGTAGCCGGGCACACGGTGACCTGCCGGATAGGGCCTCGGCACCGACGCATCAGATCAATCGGTTCCAGATCAGTCGAGGACGATTTCCATTCCCTCGCGGCAGACGAACGAATCCTCCCACGCCGCCTTAGACTCCTTGGCGATTTCGTCCATGATGTCGTCCGTATGCTCGGGGTCGTGATGGAAAATGGCCAGTTGCTTGACGTTCGCCTCTTTGCAAAGACGCATCCCCTCGTTCCACGTCGAGTGCCCCCAGCCGATCTTTTCCGGAAACTCTTCTTCCGTATAGGTGCTGTCGTAGATGACCAGGTCGGCCCCCTCGATGAGACCCAGGATGTTCTGGTCCGGTTTACCCGGTACGTGCTCGGTGTCGGTCACGTAGACGACGGCCTTGCCGCCGTGCTCGATCCGGTAGCCGGTGGCACCATTGGGATGGTTCAAGGGCGCCGTCTTGACGTTGAGATCTTCAAAAAGCTTGAAACTATCGCCGGCATCGAAATCATAAAACTGCAGGTCGGCCTGCATCGCCTCCAAGGGGACGGGGAACATGGGATTGTGCATCTGAGTTGAGAGCACTTCCTGCACACCACCTTGGTTCTTTAAATGCCCGGCCTTGATGGTGATGGTCCGTTTCGGGTCTTGGCCGTGTAAAAACGTTCTGGCTGGGGCGGTCTGATGTCGGATGGATTGGCAGCCACGGCTTTCGACGTTGATTTCGTGCCCTTGGCCCGGGAACGGCTCATTTTCCGTCTACAGGTGTTCTGGAAGCGAATTTTGGCTTCCGACGACGCAAAAGAAGGCCTGTCTAGGCCCGCATCGCCTGCATCAGCGGCCCCGGCCCCAGGATGTTCATGACCCTGGTGAGATTGTAGGCGAGCACGTGTAGTGCCATCTCGGT